>Ga0214919_10010948_pt1 | contig 11383 bp, 12 predicted proteins | sample LL1503_MetaG_FD_177994 | JGI IMG/M metagenome (GOLD analysis project Ga0214919, IMG submission 177994) | Freshwater microbial communities from Lake Lanier, Atlanta, Georgia, United States - LL-1503 | ecosystem: Environmental > Aquatic > Freshwater > Lake | place: USA: Georgia | collected...
GTCGCAGCTCCGGCGACTGAGAATGTTGTTCCTATTGAGAAGAGAGCCAGAACCAAAAGAAGTGGCGCAACCGCACGGTGTCTGCGGAATCGAGAGAGACGCTTCAAGGTATTTTTTCCGTTTCTTTTCTGTAGGTTCTTACTTAATTAAATAAATCGCTGAGAAGAGAGCAATCCATACAACGTCAACAAAGTGCCAGTAGTAAGAAACTACGATCGCGGTAGTTGCTTGGTTATGAGTAAAGCGACGAGCTTTTGAAACACGAACCATGACAATCAAGAATGCGATTAAGCCGCCGGTAACGTGCAGACCGTGGAACCCGGTTGCGATATAGAAAACCGATCCATACGCAGCCGATGAAAGAGTTAGGCCTTCTGTAACCAAGCTGGCATATTCGTAAATCTGTCCGGCGATAAAGAATGCGCCCATCAAGAAAGTTAGCGAGAACCATTCGCGCATTCCCCAAGCTTTGATATTGAAAACCGATCCGGTGCGCTTGGCTTGAAAGCGTTCGGCGGCAAAGACACCGAATTGGCAGGTTACTGATGACAGAACAAGCACTGTTGTATTTAGCGCTGCAAAAGGAATATTTAGAATTTCTGTTGATTTCAACCAAATCGCTGGACCTTGAACTGCGCGAGTTGTGAAGTACATAGCGAATAGAGCGGCGAAGAACATTAATTCGCTCGAGAGCCAGACGATAGTTCCGACCGCCACCAAATTAGGGCGGGTTATCTTGTGTGGAGCTGCGATCGTTGAACTGGTCATGGGGGCAAGTATCCCTGAAAGTACGCTCACCTACCTATTTAGAGCTCTAGTTCCAGCCCCTAAATTCGTCAGATTTAGGTGAAACGGGTCACGCTCTTTTCCCGAAGAAATCGGTCAGTTCTACGGGGCGGCTTTGATTAGACTTGGACCATGTCCGCAACCCACAAGCCGATCATCATCGTCTATTCCGATGACGCTTCAGTACGCGCCTCCATAGTTGCAGCCCTTGGAAAACGCGTCAGCGATGACTTGCCAGAACATCAGATCGAAGAGTTTGCAACCGGACCCGCCCTTCGCGCCTTTGTGGATCGCAAGAGTGTTTCTGGCCAACTTCGCGCCGATTTATTTATCTTAGATGGTGAGGCGGTTCCAGAGGGCGGCATGGGAATTGCTCGTCAACTTAAAGATGAAGTCTTTAACTGCCCGCCAGTTCTATTGATTACTGGTCGCCGCGAAGATGCCTGGCTCGCTGCTTGGTCGCGCGCAGAAGCAAGCGTCATCCATCCAATCGATCCATTTACCTTGGCCAATACGGTTGCAGATTTAATGCGATCACACACCGCAGCAGCTATCTCGTAATTAAGGGTTATCAATGAGCGCCATCGATTGGGATGCCTCTATCTCAAAGTTGGAAAGTGGTTTAGATCTTGCCCCGCAAGAGGCGCAACTTCTTATGCGAGAGGTTTTAGAAGACCGCGCCGATAAAGAAGTTTTAAAACGTTTCTTATTAGCTCTAAAGAGCAAAGGCGAAACCCCTGAAGAAGTCGGGGCGCTAGTTGAGCAGATGTTTCTACACTGTGCTCCAATTAAAATTACAGAGCGCGCAGTTGATACCGTTGGTACAGGTGGAGATGGCGCTCACACGATAAATATTTCAACAACGGCAGCGATTATCGCCGCAGCTGCTGGTTCGCGGGTTGTAAAGCATGGCAACCGCGCTGCCTCATCAAAATCTGGCGCTGGTGATTTGCTTGAAGCACTTGGCGTCGCGATAAACCTAGATGGTGCAAAGGTTGCCAGAACAGTTGCCGATCTTGGGATTGGTTTCTGTTTCGCCCCCGTCTTTCATCCGGCCATGCGTTTTGCCGCTCCTGCTCGCAAAGAATTAGGTACACCGACCGTCTTCAATATTCTGGGACCTCTTGCTAATCCAGCGCGGCCAAAAGCTGCGGCCATAGGAGTAGCCAATGAGAGCATGCATTTAGTGATGGCTCAAGTTTTAGCCGACCGCGGCGTTGAGGGTTTCGTCTTTCGTGGCGATGATGGATTAGATGAGATCACTCTTGCAACTAGTACTTCAGTCTTAACGATAGGGAATGGTGAAATCACTAGCGATCGAATTGATGCTAAAGATTTTGGTTTGGAGAACGCTCCGATAGCAGCTCTCGTTGGGGGAGATGCCAACGAGAATGCACGAATCACAAAAGCTATTTTTGCTGGCGAAAAAGGGGCGCCGCGCGATGCGGTCTTATTAAATGCGACGGCAGCGATAGCGGCCTTTGATGGCGACATGTCACAAGGTATTCACGAGCGAATTTCGAAATCTCTGACGAAGGCGATCACAGCAGTAGATAGCGGGGCAGCTGCTGACTTATTAAATCGTTGGGTTGTCCTAAGCCAATCTTTATCTGCAAATTAATCTAACGGGCGACGGGCACGCTTTCTTTTAAATTCTAGTAACTGGCCAAGTGTTGTCACATCGTGTGAGCCAAGACGTTCGAAGATTCCATGCAGAACATCAACAGTTGCACGAGCATCGTCGAGCGCGCGATGGGTAGGTGAGGTAGCCGAACCAAAAAATGGGGCTAAGGTCGATAACTTGCAATTGGGAACTTCGTCACGATCTAGAACGTATCGGGCAACACGGGCGGTATCCACGACTTTATATTCCGGCCAGTCGTATTCGTGGGCAATGGCTGCAGCTTTCATAAAGCTCATATCAAAAGGTGCGTTATGTGCAACGAGAACTGTTTCGTGGCCCGGTCCTAGGAAGTCTAAAAAGGTAGGCAGTACTTGATCAATGGTGGGAGCGCCTAGCAACATCGAATCGGTGATTCCCGTAAGTGAGGTTATGAAATCTGAGAGAAAGTGGCCGGGGTTAACGAAGGTTTGAAATTCACCAATTACATTTCCGCCTAAGACTTTTACCGCACCGATTTCAGTGACTGCCGCACCGGTCGATGGCGCAGACCCCGAAGTTTCAAGGTCAAAGACGACAAAGGGCACATCAACTAATAAACGATCGGCACCCAACATAAATCTAAGGCTAATCCATCGCTCTGACAGTAAGTACTTAGTACGCTTGCGATATGACAGTTATCGGTGCACCGAATGGTTTAGTTGCTGATTGGTCAGCAGCTGGATCAGGGGCAAATAAAGAGATTGGTGTAGTTCTCGTTCATGGATATACCGGCTCGCCAGCAGCAATGCGTCCTTGGGCTGAGTATTTAAATCAAAAGGGCTACACGGTACGAGTTCCATTGTTACCGGGTCACGGCACAAAACCGGAAGATTTAAATGAGATTAAGTGGGAGCAATGGCCAGCAAAGTTAGATGCTGAGTTATCCGAAATCTTTAAGACATGCACCAAGGTATTTATCTGTGGACTTTCGATGGGCGGTGGCACAACGCTAAATGTCGCCACAAAAAGTTCCAATAAATTATCCGGAATCATTCTGGTTAACCCGATGATTCATGTGAAGTTCATTGGGCCAAAATTTGCCTTCTTCTTATCGCGTTTCCAGAAATTGCGTAAATCCGTCGGCGATGACATTAAACGTCCCGGGGTCACTGAATGGGGCTACGACGCACTTCCGACTCGAGGCGTTTATCAATTGCTGCAAATGCTCAAATACACGCGCGAACGTTTGCACGATGTCACTGTGCCGATGCAGCTTTTCCATAGCGTTGATGACCACACCTTGCCAGTTTCCAATACAGAGATAATCATGAAGGGAGTTGGCTCGCGAATTAAGCAGCGCATTGAACTCACCAATAGTTATCACGTTGCAACCCTCGATTACGATGCAGAAATTATCTTCGAAAACTCCCGTATCTTTATTGAAAGCCAGAGTTCATAGGTGGACTTTCAAAAGATTGAAGAGTCGCTACAGAAAGTCTCTGAGATCGATCAGAGCGGATATCGCCTCAATTCGGTTTTAGCGCTGACCAAAGATCTAAAGTTCAACGAAAAAGTAGGTCCGCTTTCTGGGGTTCCAATTTTGATCAAAGACAATATTGAGGCGATTGGTTTGCCAGCGACAGCGGGTTCACTAGCCTTGCAAGATACCGAAGTTGTTCGTGATTCAACGATCGCTAAGCGACTACGCGCGGCAGGTGCAACGATCATTGGGGCAACAAATCTTTCAGAATGGGCCAATATTCGTTCGGGAAAATCAACAAGTGGATGGTCGGCAGTCGGCGGGCTAACTGCAAATCCTTGGAAACATGGGCACAGCGCTGGTGGTTCGTCATCTGGTTCTGGGGCAGCAGTTGGTGCTGGAATTGTTGAGATGGCGGTCGGCAGCGAAACCGATGGTTCGATTGTTTGTCCGGCATCGCTCAATGGCTGCGTCGGAATTAAGCCAACGGTTGGTGCAATTCCACGAGATGCGATGATTCCAATTAGCGCCAGCCAAGATACGCCCGGACCAATGGCGCAAACAGTTGCGCAGGCAGCAGCTCTACTAGATGTACTTACCAATAAGAATATTTTTGCCAAAGCGGTTAACGCTGATGAGCCGCTGCGAATTGCCTATGTAAAGGAATGGGCAACGGAAGACTCAGGAACCAATGAATTATTTGCAGATTTACTATCAAAGCTAAGCGCTGCAAATATCAAAGTTACTGAGATATCACTGCCAGCTCCAACGGATGAAGATGGGACTGCCGAGTTCCAAGTATTGATGCATGAATTGAATGAAGATTTAGCGACTTACTTGGCAGGGCGTACTGGGGCTCGAGTGAAATCGCTAAGCGATGTCGTGAAATTTAATATTGATAACTCCAGCGCAGAAATGCAACATTTTGGTCAGGAATACTTTGAACAGGCTCTGCAACTGGGTGGCCGTAATTCAGAATACGCAAAGCTCCGCAAAGAGAATTTAGATTGGGCGTTAAATCGCGTTTTAAACCCAGCCTTCGCTGGCTTTGATATTTTGATCGGAGAAACATATGCGCCAGCCTGGAAGAGTAATTTGGGCGGGGGAGATGATTTCTCATCAGCAACCTGGATAACTATGGCTCCGGCGATTGCAGGCACCCCAATCGGTTGTCTACCAATGGGAATGGTTGATGGCTTGCCGGTTGGTGTCGGCGTTGTATCTCGCGCAAACGAAGAGGATCGGCTAATCCAGGCGATGGCGCAGATTGAGAAGGTTCTTGACTTAGGAATTCTGAAGCCGTCGTTCATAAAGAGTTAACTCAAAAAAGCCAAAAGTTGGGTCAGCCAACCCTGTGAGTTAACCGAGAATTTAGAAGTTCGAAATACCTTGCGCAAGTGAGAAATTCTCGCCCCTACCCTGGGAACGCAAGATTGGTACTCCATGAAAACTAGCGTAAAAATTGGTGCAGCAGTTGCAGCGGTTGCAGTTGCTGTTTCCGGAGGCGTTGCATATTCAGCCTCATTAAAGCCTATTTATATTCTTCCAGTTGCATCTGGCGTTTCAATTAAGCCAATTGCTTACACTGGCGACAAGATCACCAGCACAGTTGTGCGCGGAATCCCAGACGGCATGGGCGCATACGAGAACGCAGCTGGAGATATAACTCTTCTCTCTGTTCACGAAATTCCTTCATATTCTCCATTGGCTCAGCTCTCGAAGTCTTCAACTTCACAATGGGGCGTATCAATTACAGCATTTAATTACGCAAAGAAGTCTGGCCGCATCACATCGGCGAAGAACTTCATCCAAGATATTAAGTACTACAACTACAACACTGGCGCATACGGGGACACCCCAATCGGCGCAGCTCCTGCAGGAACAACAAAGGGCTTGGATTGGAACATTTCCCGTTTCTGTTCAGCAACTTTGGTACAAGCTGGAAACCTGGCCTTCAAAGATGGCGCAACTACCTATGGATACGAAGGTGGAGTATTCCTAAGCGGTGAAGAAGATGGCGATAGCGGCTACGCACGTGGCTTCGCATTCGACATGGATGGCCACGGAATTCAACTCCCTCGCATGGGTCTTGCCTCATGGGAGAACTTGATGCCAAATCTAAAGCCGGGTATCAACACAGTTGTTATGGGCAATGAAGATGGTTCAGCAACTGATAGCCAGCTATTTATGTACGTCGGTAAGAAGACAACAACAGGTACCTTTGCTGATAAAGCTGGTCTCACAAATGGTGATGTGCACGTTATGAGCATCCCTGATATCGCAAACGACAACGCATTCCGCGCTAAGTACGGCAAGAATAAGCCGGTTGCGGTCGAATTCAAGAAGACAATCTGGAACGCAGATCAAGCCACTCAGCAGAAGGATCATGCTGATAAGGGAACTGAGATGTCACGTGTTGAAGATGGCGAATGGGATCCGTCCAATCCAAACGTCTTCTACTTCATCACTACAGAGTCAAATAAAGATGCCGGCGCAACGAAGCCAAATCCAGCTGAGCCAACAATCTCGCGCGATGGTGGAGCGCTATGGCGTCTGACATTCGTGGACGGCCAAAAGCCAGAGCTTGGTGCAAAGTTGGAGATGCTTCTTGATGGAACTGAGGCTCCATATTTCAGCAAGCCAGATAACTTAGGGCTTACCGAGGATGGAATCGTTCTGATTCAAGAAGATCCAGGTAACAATGCACACGTCTCTCGCATCTTCGCCTTCCGTCCAAGCGACGGAAAGATCGCAGTGCTCGCTGAGTTTAATAAAGAGTTCTTCGCACCAGACGCTGCGCGACTAATGACAATCGATGAAGAATCTTCGGGAATCATCAATGTAACTAAGTTGCTTGCAACGAGTGCTAACGATAAGAACCATTACTTCTTCTTCAACGCACAAGTTCACACAAATGGTGGAGCAGCAGCTCGGCCAGATATTCCTTCAAATAGCGCACCGAGAAAGCTCGCCATTGATAAGGCGACGATCGAAGGAGGCGCTTACTACCTAATGACAATCTCTGATTGGAACGCGGTATTTACTAACTAAGGGACAGAGAAAAAGAAGCTGGGTGGGAATTCGAGGGCCCACCCAGCTTCTCTCTTTTCAAGTTATTTTCTTTGGCTTAGAAGGCGCCGGTGTAGCCGTTTATTGCCGGCTGTCCACCAAGGTGTGCATATAAAACTCGGGATCCCTCTTTGAAAAATCCTTCGCGGATTAGGTCGATCATGCCGGCCATAGATTTACCTTCATAAACTGGATCGGTAATCATGCCTTCGAGGCTTCCCGCTAGACGTATTGCTTCGATTGTGCGCGGACCAGCAACTCCATAAATGTCATCATGCCAACGATCCAAAAGAACAATTTCGGAGTCACGCAGATCGCGGCCAAGATCAATCGCCGCTGCCGTACGTGATGCAATCCGCTTAATCTGATCCCAAGTCTTTGCAACGGTTGCGGATGCATCAATTCCTATTACAGATTCGGCGCGATCTGAATGCGCAAACCCAGCAATCATTCCGCCTTGCGTTGACCCAGTAACGGAACAAACGATGAAGTTATCGAATTTGAATCCAAGTTCTTTCTCTTGATCTTCAACTTCAAATGCCCAGCCAGCAAAGCCGTGGCCTCCAAGAGGATGATCAGATGCGCCAGCCGGGATCGGATAAGGCTTACCACCGCGTGCGATTACATCAGCAATTGCATCTTCCCAAGATTTACGAAAACCAATATCAAAGCCAGCAGGATCAAGGCGAACTTCAGCCCCCATGATGCGACTTAGCAAAATGTTTCCGGTTTTCTCGTAATTGGCTTCTTCCCAATCAACCCAATGTTCTTGCACGAGAACGCATTTGAGTCCGAGGTGTGCCGCAACGGCTGCGACTTGACGAGTGTGATTGGACTGAACTCCACCAATTGATACGAGAGTGTCACATCCAGTGGCTAACGCTTCTGCTGCTAAATATTCGAGTTTGCGAGTTTTATTTCCGCCATAAGCAAGACCAGAGTTAACGTCTTCGCGCTTTGCCCAAATTTCGACTTTGCCGCCGAGATGTGCGGTCAGGCGATCTAAACGTTGTAGGGGAGAAGCTCCAAAAGTTAACTTCTCTTTAGGAAAGGATTCCAATTTCGCTCTAGTCATTGGGGGATCCTCTCATAACTATTCAGCCAGTCGAGCTTTTACGAGCTGCAGAAGCAGTTTCGCATCGATCTCCCAATCACTGGGGATCTGAATCGTCTTCTTATTGACTTTGTAACCCTCCAGCTTTGGCAGAAAGTCTGCGATCACATCGGTGCTCCATGGAGCCATCAATAAATATCCTTTTGTTGCTGAAATACCAAAAACATATTTGGTTCCCTCGCGAAGCATCGGCTGGTTCCAAGCTAAAACTAGTTCTAACTTCGGATACTTACCTTGAATCGTTCTCATAATCGCTCGCACCGTTTTAGCCTGGTCTGCAGTTAACGTCTTGTAATAGTCGCTGAGGTTATTAAAACGTTGTGCTGATTTAGAACCACGTGAATACATCACTAAGGCATTGGCGTGCGCCTGTGAGAATCCGTAATTCTCGCGCAAGTGCGCAATCTGTTCAGGGTACTTTTTTCCTTCGAGCTTGCCCATAACGGCAAACCAGTACTTCATCTTCTCGCCGTATTTCTTTTCGATCGCGGGGAAGTGTGCCTCACGGCTGGGATCTTTAGTAGTCATAGCTCTATTTCCGTCGATCGCGAACGTTCATGTAAACGGCGTAACCCATGTAGAGAAAAACAGATGGTGGATAGAGAAAAACTGGAATAATTAAAAGAATTACCGCGACAACGCGCATATTGGCGGAGAGTTTGTCCCATTCGCCGAGAAAACCTCGTCGCGGTTGCTTCTCCATTTAATTCTCCACCTTGGTAGTAATAACGACTGGGTCCGGAATCGGACAGGGAGCGCCATCACAACAATTGGTTTTCATGTGGCAGTTAGGGCATAACCAACGGCTGCTAACTGGGTCATATGGCCGGCCGCAGAAATCGCATGGCATTTGGTTATTTGCGCTCACAGCGTCATATTACTGTCATGGATGTCGACTCTCTAGCAGCGACCCTAACTGACTCAATTTAATAAATTTAATATAGAGTTTTACAACATGTTGAATTCTGCAAACTTTGATGTACTGGTAATCGGTAGAGGATTACTAGGATCTGCTGCTGCTCGCCATCTGGCTTTGGAAAATCTAAAGGTTGCCCTAGTTGGACCAACCGAGGAGGAGAATCTCAAATCGCGGCGAGTATTTGCCAGCCACTATGACAACACGCGCGTGCAACGAGTAATTGCTCAAAATGAGCTTTGGACGCGCCTGAATCGGGATTCCGTCAATTCATGGATTGAATTGCAAGATTTAACAGGGATTGAGTTCTATCAGCCCAACGGGTGTATCTATATCAATACTTTCCGCGATAGTTACTTAGCAGGTGTTGCCGGAATAGCTGAAGAATTTGGTATGAAATTCCAACCAATTGTGAGTTCAGATCAGTTGCGAAATATCTCACCCAAACTGCAGATCGACGGTGACGTATTTGGAATTTTCGAGCCAGCTATGTCGGGGCAGATAAATCCTCGGGAGTTAATCCGCGCCCAATTGAAATCCTTTGCTCATTTGGGAGGCGTTGAAATTAGCGATGTGGTCTTAAGTGCCACGAAAGTTGAACGAATGTGGTCAGTTAGGACGGCTAGCGGAGATGAGTATCTAGCTGAGCGAGTTTTACTTGCTGCGGGTGCATTTACAAATTACCAAGATATTCTGCCGCGACCTCTGGATTTTTCGAATAAGAGCGAAGTAGTCATCATGGCCCAAATTTCCGAAGCGGATTTTGAACAACTTAAGGAGATGCCATCGCTTCTTTACGAGATTGAGACTTCAGAATTTGATGGAATCTATCTCACGGCCCCTACGAAGGACCCATCGGGAAATTACATTCTTAAGATGGGTCTTAACCAAAGTATCGACTTAAATCTTGATGACCAATCAGATATGAACAATTGGTTTAACAGAGATAGTTATGAAACTTTTGCTCCAGTTCTCGAACGAGAACTAGCGAAGCTTTTTCCGGAGATTAAACCTTTAAACAAGGCCTTAAAGGCCTGTGTCATTTCTAGAACTAAGACCGAGAATCCATACATTGGAGAAGTAGATGAAGGGCTCTTCGTCTTACATGGATGCAATGGATATTCGGCGATGTCATCGGATGCGCAGGGCCGGCAAGCTGCAGCGCTTATCACCAGAGGAAAATTCGACGATGGATACAGTGAATCGGATTTTAAATTGTTTTATAAATAAAGCGAGTCACGTGGACGATATCTATCCACCACTTCACTTCGTTACGTGGACGATATCTATCCGCCACTTCACTTCGTTACGTGGACGATATCTATCCACCACTTCACTTCGTTACGTGGACGATATCTATCCGCCACTTCACTTCGTTACGTGGACGATATCTATCCGCCACTTCACTTCGTTACGTGGACGATATCTATCCGCCACTTCACTTCGTTACGTGGACGATACTGGGATCGAACCAGTGACCCCCACAATGTCAATGTGGTGCTCTACCGCTGAGCCAATCGTCCGGGTCTAAATATTTTCGGTATGTATTAAATTGTTGGAAAAGTATAGCCGAGCGATCTAACGCCCGAAATCGTCCTCGATACGCTCAATATCATCTTCTCCGAAGTATGTTCCTGTTTGGACTTCCACGAAGATTACATCGGTGGCTCCGATATTTTCGATACGGTGTAGATCGCCGATTTCGATATCTATGGAATCTCCAGCGCCCATTTCAAAGGTGTCACCATTAATTGTGATGCGAGCATCGCCTTCAACGATAAACCAATGTTCAGCACGCTTTTGATGGCGTTGATATGAAAGGCGCTTACCTGGTTTGACCCAGATAGTTTTTACTTTATGCGCATCGCTTTCTGACAAGATCTCATAACGTCCCCAAGGACGTTGTGATTCATCTTCGACCATCTGCGTCTCCTAAAGTAATTCCATTACTTTTTTCTTGAGGTCGGAACGGGATTTGAACCCGTGTAGAGGGATTTGCAGTCCCTTGCCTCGCCTCTCGGCCATCCGACCAAACATGCACCTCATTAACGATAGAAAAACCGCCACCAAAAGAATTAAATCTAAAGCGGCGGTCAATCCGAGCGGACGACGGGGTTCGAACCCGCGACCTGAACCTTGGCAAGGTTCCGCGCTACCAGCTGCGCTACGTCCGCATTTCGTGCGGGGCCAAATCTAGCGCAGCAAGGGGCTAAGCGCCAAAGCGAGAGTTTTCACCGTAGCGTTACGCCTATGGATCTGCGCGATGACTGCTTCTGGATGGGCGGCCGGTTTGCGCATTCATTGGTTGAAGTCACCGATGATTTATCGCGTTTAGATGATGGCAATTTCTGGGCGGTAAGCATTTCCTTTGAAGGCCAGGTTCGGTTGGCTAGGTTTGCTGAAAACCATCAATCA
>Ga0214919_10010949_pt1 | contig 11383 bp, 12 predicted proteins | sample LL1503_MetaG_FD_177994 | JGI IMG/M metagenome (GOLD analysis project Ga0214919, IMG submission 177994) | Freshwater microbial communities from Lake Lanier, Atlanta, Georgia, United States - LL-1503 | ecosystem: Environmental > Aquatic > Freshwater > Lake | place: USA: Georgia | collected...
TAGTGTGCCCATTACAAGTTCCCTTGACATGGTTGATACACCGCTGTGCATTCTAAGATCGTCGCTTAATAGTAGTATCTTTTTCTTTGCCATAATTAGGAAGACTGTTCGGTTGTAGTTGACGGTAGAATAGTTGCCTGACTTTCTTCAGACAGTACCGGCACCTGATAGTTGTAGATTTGATCTCTAAATGAAGAATCCTTGGTAAACAAATGCAATGATCTGTTTACCAAGTCTTGTAGATGGAACTTCTTAACTTGAGATAGTTGTTTGAATTGTTCGTAGGCCTCTTTATCGACCTTAACACTAGTAAATGCTTTTGATGACATAACGTTCATCATACATATATGCGCATATACGGTGTTTGGTTTTTTTAATTAGTCTTTATCTGCCTTCGCATCACAATTCTTTTTGTAGTGACTGCAATACTTACAATGTTTTTTGTTTTTGCCTGGAACTTTCGGATAACTTCCAGTTTCATTGTATTGACCTTCTTTTGTAAAACATTCATCGATAAACTGAGTGAAGTTCACAACTGATTTAGAAATGAACTGTTTTCCATGAGACGGTTCAAAAATTTGAATGCGGTTTTGTGGAAAATTGCTGTTCTCAAACAGTTTTCGCTTGAGGATGTAAAACTCGACATCAATCTTATCAAGCGGAACTTCAAATTTCTTTGAATAAAATGCCTTGTACAAAAGCAACTGAGAATACTTGCTCTCATCTTCTTTCATGTAACTATTCCATCCACTGGAACTAGTCTTGAAATCCCAAATCTTGTATCTACCAGTTGTTTTATCTTTCAGAATAAGATCAACGTATGCAATGAAATCAATATTGTTCTTGATTGTAAGTTCGATGGGAACTTCGACGCCAATGAATTCGTATTTGCGACTCGGAAAATGTTTGAGTCTATTGGCAGAACTCATGAACGTGTTAAGAATATCTTCTCCGTCGAAAGAAAACTCTTTGAATTCATCTTCTGTGTATTGAAGGATCTCTTTGTTTTCATCTAGAATTTTCTTGAAATCCACACGGAATTCAGCGTTTAGATTGATTTCATCAGCTTTCTCAACGCCCTCAGTGTAAAGGGTTTTGATATAATTCTGAAGTGTGTTGTGTATGGCTGTACCGAAACAGGTGTTTAAACTAGCTTCGTAAACACGCAAACCTTTCAAATAGTTCAAGTACCAACTATGTGGACATTTGAACCAACCAGAATATTGGGAAAAACTGACCCTCTTTTTGTTTTTTTCTTCTATTTTATCAGACATATTTATACTGTACCACAGTCAAATCGTAAAGTCTACTACTTATATCCAATGAAAACCATAATACTTACATTTCTTTTCACTCTCAACATCATGGCACAGGGAGTGTTTTTTGTAGAAAAACAAAACGGAACCGTTTCTCTTGAGAACGTCGTAAACAATGTTTTGTCAACCAATGCCCCAACGGTAGGACAGACATACTCAATAAACAAACAAAACTATGCGGTTAAAACTGGAACAAACTCAGAGGTGACCGTGTTTCTTTCAAATGACATATATATCAAAGCAAAAGAATCCACACATTTGACTTTTGATAATTTCGATCAAACCATATCCAACATTGATAGTCTGCCAGAAAAAGTTCAATATTCATCATATGTAAGTTCTCTATCTTTGATTGAAGGTGAATTGGAGGTAGTATCTCAACAAAAAGATGGTGCCGACGCTTTGGCTACTATCAACACCACATTGGTTTCTGTGATGCTCACTAAAGGCAAGTACGTAATAAGCGCAGATGACCGCACAACAGTGATTGTTGTTCTGGATGGATCAGTATTGGTTTTGGACAATTCTTCCAAGAAAAAGGAAACAGTGAAGGCCAAACACACCGCTGTCATTGTTCCTGCTCCTAAGTTTCAAGGTCGTGGTGTAGACACCTCATTCAAGAGAGGTAATATTTTTACAATAAAAGAAACATCAAATGCGGATGCTGAATCCTATCTATTGGGTGTGAACTCAATCGAGGAATCCGCCATTCAATTTAGATTTATTGTGGTGGATAAAACAGTCAGGGGAGTTAGAATAAATTGACAAGTGATACGGTGTGGACTAGCCTGATAGAATGACGTTAGAACAGCTACATTCTTTAAATGAAGATGAAACCGCAATGTTGTGGTATGTCATCAACAAGGTTAATCCTATACTTTCCACGGTTGAATTGGATCCGCCACTGTTCCCATCAATCAATAAACAACGGTTGATGGATCGTGTATCAACAGCAGAATCGTTGATCAAAGAAGAACATAGACCCATTTATGATGGATTGAAATCCAAGATGGGTATGAATTAAAAGTTATGTATCAAAACATTTATATCGACAAAAAGAATGAAATCGTCCACCTATGGGATGATGAAAAGGGGTATCTTCAATTTAAGATGCCAAAGTATGCGTATCGTAAGAAGGCTGGTGGACGATATCGTTCGGTTTGGGGTGATGAATTGGAAAAGGTAACATTTTTCAATCGTAATGATCCGAGTATTTTTGAAGGAGATGTTCCCACTGAAACTCGCGTGTTGATTGATGCTTATGAAGATAGCGATGAACCGTCTAAAGGACATCGTATATTGTTTTTCGACATTGAGGTAAGTACCGAAGGAGGATTTCCAAATATCGAAGAAGGTGACAAAGAAATCACTGCTATTGCTTTGTATGACAACATCTCAAAGAAGTATTTGGCATACATTCTAGACAAAGAAGGCAAGCTTCAAGACTCTGAGACGGAAGAGACGGTAATTTTGAGTTTTCAAGATGAAGAAACTCTCATTGGACATTTCATGACCAAGTGGGAAGAGATTCAACCAACCATAATCACCGGATGGAATGTTGATGGATTCGACATTCCTTATTTGTACAATCGAATCAAGCGAGTGATGGGTAGTTCATTTGCCAAGAGATTGAGTCCGATTCAAGAATGTTACTATAACACATTTTCTAAAAGAATAGTAATTGCCGGTGTATCGAGCATGGACTATTTGACACTGTATCAGAAGTTCAGTGGAAAGAATGAACCGAGTTACGCTCTTGGTGCTATTGGTAAAAAAGTAGTCAAGATGGAAAAGATTAGCTACAGAGGTAGTTTGAATGATCTATATAAAGAAGACATTCAGAAGTATATTGACTACAACTTGAATGACGTTAAGATTGTTGTTGCCATTGACAAGAAAGTTCAGTTTATTGATTTGGCACGACGTATTTGTCATACGGGACATGTTGGTTATGAACAGTTTGGAACTTCATCTAGATATCTTGAAGGCGCAATTCTAATGTATTTGCGTAGACACGGACGTGTTGCTCCAAATAAACCTATTGAAGGACGTGAGGAATATGAACAAAGATTGGAAGACAGTGAAGAAGGATTTGAGGGAGCATACGTTAAAGATCCTATTCCTGGCCGTTACGAGTGGGTGTACGATTTGGATCTTACATCGATGTATCCAAATATCATCATCTCACTTAACATTTCTCCTGAGACTAAAGTAGGTGTTATTGGTCGTATTGAATATGATGACTGTTACATTGACGAAAGAAAATTGGAACTCACTGAAAGTCACAACAATTTGAGCGATTCGGCTAAAAAAGACACTTCATTGGAACAATACATCGATCAACGTTTGTATAGTTACAACGCTCGCATGTTTTCTCAAGGAAAAGTCAACAAGTATTTTGTCGGTTCCACTGCTTATACACACAAAGAGTTGTCGAGTCTATTGATTGATTCTAATATGAGTATAGCAAGCAACGGAGCTATTTACAGACTTTCAAGCGAAGATGGTAAAGAGGGTACAATTCCAAGTATTCTTATCAAGTGGTTCAATGAACGTAAAGAAATGCGTAAGTTGGCAACCAAGTATCATGAAGAAGGAGACATTGAAAAGTACGAGTTTTTTGATCAACGTCAGAAAGTGCAGAAGATTTTGCTCAACTCCATTTATGGATGTTTGGGTCTTCCGGTGTTTCGATTCTATGATAAGGACAATGCGGCCGCAGTAACTTTGTCTGGACAAGATATTATTAAAACTACGGAGAAAGCAATCAATTATCATTATAATGATATTTTGGGAAAGTCATACAAAGTTACATATGATGATGGGTCTACTGAAATACTTTATAAATCCGATTTGGATAGGTTAAATTATAAAATTTAATTTTTAAACAAATTGTTGGAGTTTTTTTGTTGGATTTATATATTTATATATGAAAGGTTAAAATGGGAAGAAAACAAAAATATAAAACACATGAAGAACGAATCAACGCAATGCGAAAATGGCGCCGAGAATATTATCATAGAAACAAAAAATGTATTAACAAAAAAAGAATGCAAGAATACTATGATTCAAAAAGTATGGACAAAGAAATGTCCAAATTGCAATAACGATTTGTTTTATAAACATCAAACAGGACTAATTTACTCTTTACAAAATAAAACGGTATGTAAACCATGTTCTTATAAAAAAATTAATTTATTTAAGAATAAATTCAAAAAAACGTGCACCGAATGTGGTGATATAATGTATTATTCTACGGAGAGATCTTTAAATAGAAGTTTAAAAAATAATATTAAATGTAGAAAATGTATATCAAAAAATTTTCCGTCTCCAATGTCAAGAATAAATTATAAATTTTCAAATGAACATAAAGAAAAGATAGGGAAATCGTCAACAAATAGACAATTGGGAAAAAAACATTCTGATTTAAGAATTAAAAATATGATATCTGGTCTTGTGAAGATGTCATATGACGAATGGATGAAAATATGTCCTGAAATTATTAGATATAGAAAAAAAGTACAACATTTATCAAGAAAAAATTGTAGGAAAAATAATCTTGAAAATTTCGGATTGAAGGGATATGATATGGATCATATATTTCCAGTATCAGAATGTTTTAAACTAAAAATTCCAGTAGAGATAGCATCAGATATCTCTAATTTGAGAATGATACCATCTATTGAAAATAAGCAAAAATCAAATAAGATAGATACGATTCCTGAAATTATAAAGCCGTTTTATGAAAAAAATAATAAAAGTTGAAGAGATAGTTAAAGATCATGTCATTTATGTAGATACAGATTCGTGTTTTGCTAGTGCATTGCCTATCATTCAGAAGACTATGCCTGATCTTGATACCAACGATGAAAAGAAGATGACCGAGGCTATTTTGAAAGTATGTGGTGAAACTCAGTCGTATGTGAACACAATGTTCACAATCATGGCAAAACGAATGTTTAATGTTGAACGACATCGTTTTGATGCAAAACAGGAAGTTATTGCTAAGACAAGTTTTTGGCTTGCTAAGAAACGTTATTGTCAGTTAATCATCAACAAGGGCGGACTTGTATGTGATGAATTAGAAGTCAAAGGAATCGACGTGGTTAGAACATCGTTTCCGGCCAAGTTCAGAACGTTCATGGGATCATTTTTGATTGATATCCTAAAGAAGGTTGATAGGACGGTGATTGACAAGAACATTTTGGATTTTAAAGCATCCATGAAAGATTTGAGTGTGGTTGATATTGCAAAGAACACCAGTGTCAAGTTTCATAGTGGAGACAAAAAGAAAGACTATAATCCAAAGAAGCGTCAACCGTTTCAAATGATTGGAGGAGCACCTGCACAAGTAAAGGCAGCTTTAGGGTACAATGACTTGTTGGATCAGTTTGATCTTACCAAGATTATTCCTCCAATTTTTCATGGACAAAAAATCAAGTGGGTTTATGTAAAACGAAACGAGTATGGAATTGAATGTATTGCTTTGAAAGCAGACGGAACAGATCCAGATAAGATTCTACAGTTTATTGAGAAATACATCGACAGAGAAGCATTGTATGAACATGAGTTGAAGAGCAAATTGATTGATTTCTATGATGTTTTGAAGTGGGATTATCCAAGTGAAAATACCGCAGCTGCGTCGGAATTCTTTGATTTCTAATTTTCACGTGATTTCAATTTTTACAAAATAAGTTACACTATTTAAATCAGATGCAAACAAAAAAATTACAGCCAACATCGTGGAATATAACGACTGATGCTGTAAAAGAAGTTCAACTTGAGTCAGTTAAACAAGTACAATCAATGAATGATTTCACGTTTATAATTCAAGGACCATATAATGTCGCTCATTTATCGATGTTGGATGATCTCAAAAAAGAAGGAAAAGTTGTTTTGTCGTGTTACATGCCTGATTTGGATAAAATCAAAGATCCAAGTGTGTATGACATGATACTGTTAAATGACGTTATTGACACCAATATAGCTAAAATCTATAACTATGATAACGTATACCATCAGATAAGATCTACTAAGAGAGCATTGTGTTCTATAAACACCGAGTATGCTGTAAAGTTTAGGTCTGATTCCTACTATTCCGGAATACCTTATGTAACTGATTCCATACGAAAAAACTCGGAAAAGTTATCATGTACACCTCTAAATGTTAATCCTGTCTGGCCATATCAGTTTTGTGATCATGTGATGGCTGGAAAAACAAAAACTTTGAGAGATACGTTTGAAATTGCTGAGTCCACCATTCTAAATCAAGATTTCATATATGACGGAATTGATACTAGAGTATCTCCTGTATCGTTACTTGTTATATCATGGCTTAAAGGTAAGAAAATAAAAGGCGATGAATACGCATTCAATTTTTGGATTGACTCTGTTTCTCGTTATGATCCTATAATGAATGAAAAACATGAAAGAATGACGCAGACGGTATATCAAAACTACATTGAGACTATAGTAAATAACATAAACATACTAGACATCTATAAAATGGAACCGTTTTTTTGTAAAAGCAATACTATGGGACGGACCTTTAACAAAGCTATAGATGCAGTATCGGTACATGACTCACAGTATAATAGTGGTTATAAAATGAATGACATGAATTCCTATATAAAAGCATTTGACTCTTATTACGGTGGATTTTTTCGTAAATCTCCAACTCTTTACATACAATAAGTTATGACTAAAAAAGTTATTAACGACATCTTATTGATGTCATCAGCGGATACACTCAATGGAAATATTGTCACATATGACGTTAAATCAAAAACGAACATTTGGGATGTTGCATATGCAATTGCAGTAGGACAAAGTGTTGGCAATCCAGAAAAACGATCTGAATTTGAATCTAGGGAATTGTTTGAGACATACTGTGCAAAAATAATTGACACCAGTAATTTTTCTGAAAAGGAAGGGCTGATTCAGATTTATTATCCCGACAACAATTTTAACTACAAGGAAGATGGTATTACACATTTCCTTACCACAATCATGGGTGGACAACTTGATATTGATATCATTGAAAAGTGTAGAATTATAAACGTTGAATTTTCAAAAGAGTTCAATAAGATATTTAATGGACCAAACCTAGGTCTGAAAGAAATGAGGGACTATTGTGATGTAGAAGATAAGTATCCTTTGTTTGGTGGAATTATCAAGCCAAAAATTGGGTTGAATGTTAATGATTATGTTGAGGTGGTAAAGATCTACGCTGATAATGGCTGTAACTTCATCAAAGAAGATGAAATTCTATCCAATCAGTCATTTTGTTCTCTAGAAAAACGACTTGAGAAGATTGGTGACTATCTTAGAACCAACAACATCAAGATGGTATATGCTCCGTCTATCACATGTGATCATCTGTATTTGGAAGATCGTATTCGTAAAGTACACAATTTAGGCATCAATGGTCTTCACATTAACATTCATAGTGGATATGGCGCATACAAAATGGTCAAAGATCTACGATTGAACTTGTATCTTCATTATCAAAAGAGTGGAGACAAGATGTGGACCAACCCTCAACACAATTATTCAATCGAAGAATCTGTGTTGTTTGAGATTGCAAGTCGATGTGGATGTTCTACACTTCATGCTGGTATGATTGGTGGATATTTAGATAGTGATGAAGATAGTTTGGTTCGAACCATTAATAAATTGGTATCGTTAAATTCTGTTCCTGCTTTGAGTTGTGGAATGCATCCGGGATTGATTCAACACATCGTTGATAAGTTGGGTCATTGTAATTGGATGGCTAATGTTGGTGGTGCCATATCATCACATCCTATGGGAAGTGCCGCAGGCGTTAGGGCAATGACGCAGGCAATCTCAGGAGAACACGGTAAGGAGTATCGTAAGGCAATCAAAACATGGGGTCTTAGATCCTAATTATGAACGTTGTTATACCAGCTGCTGGATTGGGTACTAGATTTAATACCACAATTCCAAAACCTTTGTTGGATGTTAATGGCTCTCCAATGTTAGCGAGAGTCATCAACAACTTTTATCATCGTGATGCAAAGTTTTTTGTATGTGTTCTCAAAGAACATCAACAGAAATTTAACATCATAGATAATGTAAAAGATCATTGTGGCGAATCAAATATAACATATGTCATCATTGATGAACTTACAGATGGACCAGCGCGAACATCATATTTTGCAAAACAATACCTTAACGTAGATGATCCACTGATTGTAACAAACTGTGATCAGGTCATTTTCGATTTGGATGTGGACAGACTATCGTTGTTTGCCGGAAAAAATTCAGCGGACGGTGTACTTGGTACTTTTTATTCAAGCAGTCCAAAAAACAGTTATGTTAGGTTGAATGATGACGGATTAGTCACGCAAGTTAAAGAAAAAGAAGTCATAAGTAATTATGCCACCAACGGTCTTCATTTTTGGACAAAGGGATCATATTTCTTTGATTCGTGTGATGAAATGTTTTCACGAAACGATAGAGTAAACAATGAGTTTTACGTGGGGCCAAGTTACAACTACATGATAAACAAAGGAAAGAAAGTGATTCACTACTTTTTCAATGAACACTTTCCGATTGGCATCCCACAGGATCTAGAGAAATTTAAAAAAATCGATGAAAATCTTTGATTCCAAACCATTCATGGATAAAGGCGGTTGGTTCATTGGAGACTTTGAACCAACCGTTTTTAAAACAACCTCATTTGAGGTCTCATATAAACTTCACCACAAAGGAGAAAGTTGGCCAAAACACCACCATAAGATAAGTGAAGAAATAAATTTTCTAATTCGTGGGAAAATGACTATTAACGATGTAGTTATTGATGCAGGAACCATATTCATCATTGACCGAAACGAATCGATAAAACCTGTGTTCTTGGAAGATTGTGAGCTGATTGTTGTAAAAGTTCCATCTTCAAAAAACGACAAATACGAAGACTAATTATGTTTACCATAGATCAAAATTTATACGTTAAGAATCCATCAAATGTTAATGGACTTTCTTATCTTCCTTCATTTAAAGATGAATCTGAGAACGATGTTGACTGGCCACGATGTTTTGATGGAAATCCACAAGGATATCCAATTGAAGTTAGTGATGCCAACAAAGAAGCATTGGATGATATTCTGAGTAATGTTAATGTAAAAAACGTCATTGAAATTGGTATCGCGCGTAATGATGCAAGATCTTTCACCACACAACTTCTTTACGCAAAGAAAGGTATTTATTGTGGCATTGATCTTGATGACAAGACTTTTTTGAATGATGATTTGAATCGTGTATACACAATCAGAGCTAATTCACATGATCAATCAACTATACGTTCGTACTTGAACACTATTGGATTGAAAAAGTGTTCTGTTTTGTTTATCGATGGATGGCATTCGGTTAATACTGTTATCAATGACTGGAAATATACAGATTTGCTTGATGATAAAGGTGTAGTTATTTTTCACGATACTAACTATCACCCGGGACCAAATCTTGTTGTGCCTGCAATTGATCGATCCAAGTATAGAGTTGTAAAATATTGTGATGGTGGATTTGATTGGGGTATTGCTGCTGCATACAAACTATGACGGATGTCACGTTCATAATACAAGGACCATATTATTCAGATCATTTGAGAATGATCATGGAATTAAAACAACACGGAAAAGTAATTTTATCGTGTTACATATCTGATTATGAAAAAATAACATCTCCACATTTGTATGATAGTATAATACTAAATGATTTTCCTAACTGTGAAGGAATATACAATTATCGTAATGTATATCATCAGGTTCGTACTACCCTTCGAGCAGTTAAACATGTGGAAACAGAATACGTTGTGAAATTTAGAGGCAATGCTTATTTTTCAAACATAAAATACATTGTTGATTTGATACATACAAATCCACAAAAATTAACAATATCACCGTTTCACATAAATCCAGTATGGCCATATCAGTTGTCAGACCATATTATTGGTGGGACAACTAAGACTATACAATCAATGTTTGAATGTGCCAATCAAATGATACTGCAAAAAGACTTTATCTATGGTGGCGTAGATAGTAGATTGTGTGCTGAAGTAATGATGTATATTGCTTTTTTAAAATCAAAAAATCATACATTCGGAAAATCTCTATTTGATTACTATCTTACCGGCGACCCCATCGCTGATGGTAGGTTTATGTATACAGATGGAAACATAGTTGTCAATGTAAGCGATGATTACATTGACACAATTATAAACAACATTGAGATTATTGATTCAAAAAAATTGGAGCCTTTTCTAAACAAGAGCAATACGGACAGTAGGTTAAATATTACATCATCTTCTCAAGTCAAATACAATACTATCAATTCATATATACATGCATTCATAGATACCTACAAAGAGTACATTACTTAGTATGAAAATTGCTATATTGTTATCCGGCAGAACTGATAATTTTGAATGTGCGTATCAAACAAATATAAATACGTTGATACAACCTTTAATTCGAGCGGGACATAGTGTTGATATGTTTGCGTCTATATGGGATGGACCATCAAACAAAATTTTGATGAACGTGTACAGTCCTTATTTAAGAGTTGTAGATGTTGAGAGTTTTACACCGTATATCTCTGCGGTGATGAAACCAATAAAAGAATATTCTCGACTTGCAAAACAATATGGATTAGGTGATGCTAATTCTGACAATGTAATTTATTGGATGTACAAAATAGATCGTGCGTTCAAAATTATGGAACTGTATGAAGAAAAAAATGGAAGTTATGATTTGTACATTCGAAACAGACCTGATGTATCATTAACACGTCCTATTGATTTATCTCTTATTGACCAAATCGATGATAAAACGATTGTGACTCATGTGGATCAGATTTTTCATTTTATAGATGGACAGAGAAGAAATGTACATGCAGATGAAGTATTTTCGGGTGGATACGTATATGGTTGTGGAAATGGGTGGGTCGATGATAATTTTTGTCTTGCTAAAAAGGACGTGTTTAGGGTATATTGTGGTTTGTATCAAAACATAGTTGAGTTAACAACTAAATACGAGTCTGCTATATCA
>Ga0214919_10010950_pt1 | contig 11382 bp, 11 predicted proteins | sample LL1503_MetaG_FD_177994 | JGI IMG/M metagenome (GOLD analysis project Ga0214919, IMG submission 177994) | Freshwater microbial communities from Lake Lanier, Atlanta, Georgia, United States - LL-1503 | ecosystem: Environmental > Aquatic > Freshwater > Lake | place: USA: Georgia | collected...
CCAAAGGAAGTCCCCGTGGGACAACCCGGTTAGGCGTCATGGTTACAACAATGGGCTTTCTCCGGTAGTATATGAAAAGCAGTACCAAGCGAGACTGGGTAGTGTCTAGGATATTGGTAGCGATTCACTCAAGGGGATATTGATCCCTATTTACGCAAGACTTTGGGGATTTGAATTTCTTATTTAAAAGCGTAATTTTAAGTATATTTTAGCTGTGATTTCACTATGAAATAAGTCTTGAATCTACTAAAATAGAATCATGCCAGTTAAGTTTGCTACCCAATCTCAGACCAGCAAATACAACGTTTTTAACGCTGTGGCCCCTGCTCGCATTGAAGGCATTACACCTACTAAGCATTTAGAGCAAAACCTTGCTGATTACATTTATGGCAAAAAGAGTATTGCGCAATTAGTAAAAGAAACCAAGTAACGACGTACTGTAAATCAAATTAGATGACGCCTTCTTTGAGTAAAAAAATTATCATTATTGCTGGACCCAATGGTGCTGGTAAAACGACTTTTGCCAAGAACTTTTTGCCAGAAGAAGCACATACGTTTCGCTTTATTAACGCTGATCTCATAGCCGCTGGATTGGCGCCATTTAATCCTGAATCTGTTTCATTTAAAGCAGCCCGATTAATGCTAAATGAATTAGATGAGTACACCAAAGCTGGTGAAAGCTTTGCCTTTGAAACAACTTTATCTGGAGCCCATTACCTGCAACGCATTCAAGAGTGGAAAGATTTAGGCTACACCATCAAACTCTGGTTTATTGCATTAAGCTCTCCTGAATTAGCTATTTCCCGAGTAGCAGAGCGGGTGGCACAGGGAGGGCATAATATTCCTGAAGAAGTAATTCGCAGGCGCTACACCGCAGGCCTTGAGAATTTATCTAAATATCAAAAGGCTGTAAAATCATGGGTATTGTTAAATGGTGATAAAACGCCCCCGGAGCAAACGGATCAAGGTTAAATATGACTATTCCAAGCAAAGACATACGTAATTCATCAGATCCTGATATCGCTGGATCCTACTATGCCATGCAACGCGCTGGTCAAGCAGCGATTGACCTAGCAATCCAAACTAATACTGCAATCGTAACTACTATTGATGGCAAGATTGTTCGGATACCAGCCGCAGAACTTATTAAGCAACGCCAACTTACACCCTAATCCGTTGGTAGGGAGAGCTCTCAATCCTAAGCGTTACTTTAAGTAACGCCTATATCAACCACACAATCTAAGCCGCCCGAAGCTCACGCTCTGCCCGCTTCTTACTTGGATAGTTATCAGCAGCTTTACTATCTGCCTCAATGAGCTTTCTCGTATTAGCCCCACGTAATTGCTCAATAGCTTGTATTACCTGTAAATGGCTGTAGTGCCGCTCAATCATTAAGACGCTAGTTCCCATCTGTTTGGCTAGAGTATGTATTGGCACCATATCGTGAGTAAGTGCTAACGTGGCATAGGTATGGCGTAGGCTATAAAACACCCGCTTTTGATTGGTCTTGGGATCAATCAGTAAACCATGGTCCGCTAAGAAGCCATCAAACATATGATTAAGTACATCACTCAAATCTCTACCTTCCTTGGTTCTAAAGATGTAGTCATCATTAGTGGGTTTAATCAACTCAGCCAAGGGATCTTTAATTGAGCTAGCCACCCCATAGTTTCTAAGAGCAATACGCTCTAAAACTCTGATGCTTGGTAAGCGTCCAATAATCTGCCTTTGCCCAGTTTTACCTTTTACCGTCATCTCGCAGCTACGATTAAGACTGTGTACTTCAATGACTTCCCCATCCTCGTCCAATTGATCTGTGACTGTACTAATGGGGTTCATCATGAAGCGGATTTGCTTCCATTTCATATCAAGGAGCTCAATGCCTGGTCTTGCTCCTGTATCAACCAGCATCTCTACATAATCTCGTAGGATCTCACGGCGCTCCCGAACATCCTTGGCTCTGCCTGACTCTATGTATGGACCCAGGAGTTTTAATAAAGCTCTGAGTTCATGCAATTCAAAAGCTGGGCGGCGCACACTCTCTTTAGTCTTGCCATCTAACTTAGGCCGATTACTTTCAGTTAAGTAGCCACGAACAATGGCTTCATCAAAAACTCTATTAAATGCAGCGTTTTGGGTTTTACGATTGCTATTGGATAGCGCCAAGCCATACCTAGCCTCTCGATCATCGTAGTACTGCTGCAGGGCATCGTAGTCAATATTGGTAATGAGTCTTTGCCCAAGACTGGGGATGAAATGCTCATTAATAATCCGGATGTAGTCTTTGTAGATTGATTTACCTAAGCCGCCCTTTAAATCTCGCTCCATACGATCGATAGCCAGCATAGCGATATCTTTAAAGCGTTTGGTAACCACTGGGATGCCAGAGCGCTTGCGTATTTCTGCTTCTACTAATAGTTCTTTAGCTTTATTAACTGCCAAGTCAAGTTGGGTTTCTTTGGTAGTTGCCCGTATCCACTTGTTATCCACCTTATAGCGACATTGCCATACGGCACTATGCTCGCGTTGATAGAGGGTTAGATTACGGTGTATGAGTTGATGTGTACTTTCTTTTTTATTTGACATACACATACTTTAGCTTCTGACAACAGGCTAGAGCAACCTGATTGGAGGAAAAACAGGGGTCAATTTAGCCAAAAGAAAGTGTGACTAGTTGTGGTGATTATTGGCGGTATGTAGGGATAAGCGTTACTTATAGTAACGCCTAGGGTTTACTTCTAGGCCCTTTTTTAGATTTACTGCACTCCGGGCACCAAGATCCTTTATTAATCACATTCAATGGAATTGCCAGCCATTCATGTCCCAGTGAGCAGCGCCATAATAATTTTGTCTTTGAATTTATATATGTTGGTGACAAACAATCACCGCCACGTTGAGAGGCTATCTTTCTCATATATGCAATATTGGTACGATCACTTTTTTGACCATCACAATACGGACACCAGGATTTCCGACTAGTAATATTGACTGGAGCAGCCTCCCAATTATGTCCCTCTGAACACTTCCAACTTAAAGGGACTCTAGCTCCAAGGTATTGGGTGGATAAGCATTCCCCTCCCTTTTTAATTGCAAGCTCCCGCATTTCCTCAATCGTCTTCTTGACTACTCCTGCACATTTAGGACACCAAGTTTTTTGATACAGAATACTTGCAGGAGATGCCTCCCATTGATGTCCTACCTCACACTCCCAAGTTAATGGTGTTGACCAATTAATAAATTCCTTGCTGATTAATTTTCCGTTAATTTCACCAGCTAATTCTGTTAATTGCTGATATGCAGGAATAGGTTGATAGGCTTTTATAGGATTAACATCTACCCCTCTGAAAGGGACGTTGATTTTCTCTTGGTCACAAATTCTTAGAATTAAATCCTTAAGCTCCAGTACTTTTGTCATTGTTGGCACTTCAGGAATTTCAATGATTTTGACGCCATGTTTACGGCAAATTTCTTGCTTCAGAAAATCCATCTCTTGTCGCTTTTTAAGTGATTCGGCAGTTGGCGTAAAAGGTGGAACTACTTGGTAGTGATATGAGCCATGATGTTCAAACGCAAGACTAATAGATTCAGCATAGCCATCCAACTCCAATAAAAATCCAGTTGAAGATATAAGCCACTTAGGTTTTGTCTTTGGAAAGGGTACTCCAAATAATTGCTCGAAGAATTCACGACAGATTCTTTCGCCAACTCGAGAAGAGCATTCCGGACACCAACCACCTTGAATGATAGAGTCAGGATTTGCTGACCACTCATGTCCGTTAGCGCAGCGCCAAAGTAATGGGCTTTTTTGTTTTAGATACTCACTGGATAAACATTCTCCACCACGCTCAATAGCCAACTTTTTCATTTCATCTAATTGAGCTGGTCTTAGAGATTTGATGCGCTCATCATTTCGCACCTTGCCGCACTCTGGGCACCAATTTTTAGCGCCTAAAACACTTTGTGGTGTCGCACTCCAAGTATGTCCTTTATTGCATTGCCACTCTACTTTTGACACGGCTGTGGGTAATTCATCCGATAAACATAAGCCGCTCATCTTGATCGCATAATTATTTAGATCAATGATAGTTCTTCGTTTCACGTCATTTACCTTCTCTTTTGAGCATATTGGACACCAAGTTCCATTTGAGACATTATTTGGTTTTGCATCCCACGCATGTCCTTGCGAACATTCCCAGGTTAACTTAGTGTGTGAATCAACATAAACTTTAGATAAACACTTTCCACCCTTACTTGCAGCAAGTTCTTGCATTTTGATTAGCCATGATTGAGCTCGTGATAGTTGAGCTAGGCTGTTGGGGTGTTTAGTCACAAATCTCCAAATGCAATATGTAGTTCGTTCATATTACATAAAAGACCGAACCCCCACTATCACTAGTGAGGGTTTTTATGATGGGCCCACCAGGACTTGAACCTATTTCTAGGAGTTTTCTAGGTTAACCTAGCAAATAGTGTCGAAAAGTGTGTCGTAAAAAAATAATTCGGACTGATAAACCAATGCCTAGCTTGTAGCGATTAATCCAATCGCTTTATTCTTTTCGGCTGGCCAAGTAGCGAACACCTTTTACACCATAGCGCTCAGAATGTAATTGATTTGGCTCTAAATGAAAGACATCCCCAGATCGATAGACCGTCGTTTTTCCATTAATCTCGATCGCTATTTCTCCATCGATAACAAGAGCAATGGGTTCAAAATCATGGCAATGCGGGCCTAGACCACCGGCATCACGCTCAACCAATACAGGCGCAGGAAATCCTTTTTCTTTTAATAGGGCTTCAAAAGTGGTGTGATCTATAGGCATTTATATATTTAATCTTAAAATAGAATCAAAATAAATGCACAAAAAAATACCAACCCTAGAGTTGGTATTGAGATTATTGGTGGGCCCACCAGGACTTGAACCTGGCATCTAGGAGATTGGATTGTTAGTCCTACTCTAACTGGCTGATAATCATCGCAACTTAGCCATCTCCGCGCTTGCGAGAAATAACCTCTATGGTTTCCCAGCCAGCTGGGGTTCCATGCCTACGCATTTCGCGTGTAGACTTTAATGGTAAGCCCCAACCAGGCTGATACCAAAATTGTAAATTAAGGATGAAGCCGGGAGAAAAAGCATAGGTCTCAACCTTATATGTTTTGATAGATTCATCTCCAACTTTTAATTCTTCAATTCCCACCACTTTAGAGGAACTACTGCGGGTAAATGACCCATTAGATTCATCTTTAGTCTCAATGACTTGAGAATCCCATTTTTGATCAACCTCAAAATTTATAGCTATGCGACGAACCTCTGGTGGGTCAAAGGTAAATGTGCCATTAGGTGTAATAACTTGAACAACTGCTCCATCCTCAGTGTAAATATCATAATTTCCAGAATGTTTTAGATAAACCAAGCCATTAGTAATTTTTTCTACTGTCTTAGTTTCTTGTGCTGTCACATAACCATTAAAATTATCTTTCGTTACAAGACTGTATTCATCACCTACCCTAAAAAGATTCTCATTCAATTTTTTGGACGCCCCACTCTCTCCAGAGGGCATAGTTATTTTTGTTTCGGGTAATTGAGCTAGCAAGAATGGAGTTTGGGCTAGCGCATTAAAGGAGAACAGGGTAACCCCAAAGAATGTAATCTTATAGACCTGAATAAGGCAAATGAATTTTTTAGCAATGATGGAATAAAATTTTTTCATTGGTGCAAATATACTTTTTAGGTGTAATTTAGTGGGCTAATACTGCTTTAGCTCTGATTCCAAACTGCGTTTTTCTATAGTAAACGATTGCATCAAAATAACTTAATTTTTACCAAGGAAATCAAGTTAGAAGCACTCCCACCGAAACCGTTTCTCATCTAAGGCCAAAAGGAAATTGGCCAACCCCCCTTATTGATTCATTAACCAGCCCCACGTTTGCGCGAAACAACCTCCATCGTCTCCCATGCACCCGGTCTCGATCCAAACCTTATTTGTTGAACTACTTTTAATGGGGAGCCCCAACCAGGTTCAAACCAAAACTGGAACTTAAAAGTATCTGATCCAGCATGAGTAACGACCTCAACTTTAAAAGTTTTAACTTCTTGGCCGCCAATTTTGATTACCTCAACTCCGGCGACCTTAGCACTTGAAGAGCGATTTCTGGGCGGAGAGTTAGGGATATTTAGAGTTTGAATTGACTCTGACTCCCATTTTTGCCCAACCTGAAAATCACCACCTGGTTGCCAAGGCTCAGGCGGATCTAAAGACATCACCGCACCCGCAACACCAATTCTGACAGTAGCTCCATCCTCTGTTCTTATTGATCCAGTCTGACCTGAAAAATAGACGAGGCCATTTTCGATTTTTTCAACACTGGCGGCCCCTGATCTGACAATATTTCCAGAAAAATTATCTTTCCAAACATATTCAAAAGTATCTCCCACTCTAAAGCGCTTCTCCCCAGGTTTTTGAAGAATGCCATCCTGACCAGGTTGAACAGTAATTTTTGCCACTGCTAATTGATTGAGTCTAAAAGTAGCCTGCTCAGTAATTAAGCCATTTGGATACTTATCAAGGTACGCATAAAAATCATTGGCGTTAGTGCTGTCTTTAATCTTGTCCCAGTCGGCTTTTTCTTTGGCAAAGGCCGTATCCTTATCTTCCTTCTTTAGAGCTTTAAATTGTTTTACGCCTTCAGCTTCTTTAGTCTTAGCTTGTGCAAGATCTTTGCGCTGTTGTTCTTCAGCTAACTTGGCCTGATCAATCGCTTGTTGGGCTGCTAGAGCCTTTTGTTTTTCTTGTTCTTGGGCTAACTGGATTTGTTTTTCACGCTCTTTAGCCGCTTGCTCTGCTTTAGCGCGCTCGGCCTGATCTTTCATTTGCTTAATTAGCGCTAATTTGCGCTCTTCTTCAGTACGCTGCTCAGCGAGTTTTTTCTCTTGTTCTTTGGCCTGGGCTAACTGCTGCTTAAATTGCTCTTCTTTTTCTTTAGCCAGCTGCAGATCCTTTGCAAGATCTTCTGGCTTAAAGGTGTGCTTTTCCCCATCATTAAAAGCAAAGTCGACTTCTAAACTACTGGAGTCCCAAGGAATTTGAGCGCCATTACTGGCTTTTCTGACCTGTAGCCGTACTCGCTTAAACATGTCTTCTACTGGGGCTGGGCGTTGCAACTCTTTAAGGATGTATTGCGTAAAGAGACCATTACCTGCTTTGGGGTCCCCATCTTGGGCAACGTTACCTGGGGCGGTAGCAAAGGAGATATAGGTATTAGGTGGTGCATCAATCTGCGATAAACCTTTACCACTAGCTTTAGCTTCAAAGGGATTGTCACGGCAAGCATCAAGCACAATGATGTTCATGCGCGTGCCTGCATTTTTAAAGGCTTGCAATACGCGGTCTACATCAATGGTTTGCTTGGGGATATCGTCGGTTTTATCAATCTGGCTATTGACTGCCACCATATAGTTGCGCCAATTTAGTTGCAGACCATGTCCTGCGTAATACAGCATAGCCACTGCTTGTTTACCTTTGAGGGCGTCTTGCATTTGCGTAATAGCAGCAGCCATTTGCTCTTTAGTGCCATCATTAACATTGATTACTTTAAAGCCTAAGCGAGTAAGCACTGCGCTCATCGCTTTAGCATCATTACCAGGATTAGCTAGCCTTGGAAAATCAGCGTATTTGCTATTACCAATAATGAGGGCAATGCGAATATCTAAGGGGGCTTGAGCAAAAGCGCTAAAAGAGACTAGGGCAATACCTAAAGACAATCGCTTATAGGTATGAATGAAGTGGGATGCTTTATTAAGAAGAGCAGAGTTGTTTAGCCTAAAGAAGGCGTCTTTCTTAGCATTCAAATTCTGCAAAATGGTCATTTAAAAGGGGTAAAGATGGTTTTTATAAGGATTAATTAAACTATAGCAAATTAGTTACTGCGGGGTTATTTACTTGTATCACAACCGTTACTTAAAGTAACGCTCAAAAAAATACCAACCCGAAGGTTGGTATTTTCATTTCTGGTGGGCCCACCAGGACTTGAACCTGGGACCAAAGGATTCCGGTCTACGCAAACCCAATCATTTACTTTACATGGCTAGGCAAAAATAAAACCCAAAAGAAAATTTATTGGGCTTTTATACCAGCGATATCAGCAATATTTAGGAATCTCCTATATTCATCTTCCTGAAATGAGCGCATAGCAGCAGGTCCTAACGGCATTAATTCAGTACCTGACTGAGCTACAAATTTTTTGGCACCATCAGTTGCTAAAACTTTTTTCATAGCTTCTGCTAGTTTAGCCGTCACTTCATCTGGGGTTTCTGAGCGGACGTAAAACGCATTCCAAGAATATGAGACTAAAGAAGGGTAGCCACTTTCTTTAACTGTTGGTACATCCGGAAAATCTGGGTGTCTAAACTCCCCAAAGGTTGCGAGCGCTCGAAGTTTGCCTGCCTTGATCAATTGAGAAGTGCCAGCAAGCTCAGCTATAGCCCCATTAAGTATCCCACCAGCTACATCGTTATAAACTGGGGTACCACCCTTATAAGGAATGACGTTAAATTTCACGCTGGCAACACTTGCAAACCACTCGAGAACTATCTGGTACCCAGCAGCTGCTACACCCATACTTACTGTTTGTTTACTAGACTTAGTAGTAGCTATAAGCTCAGCTAAGGTTCGCAACGGTGAGTTTCCTGCCACTATAACCACATTGGTATTTCGAGCAAGTCCTGAAATCGGCTTTAAATCTTTAAGCGGGTCATATGAAAGATTTTTCACCATTACTGGATTAACCGTCATAGGTGAATTACTTCCCAAGAAAATTGTACAGCCGTCCGCAGGCGCACTTTTAACAGCATTAACCGCGATTGCACCCAATGCGCCCGGTCGATTTTCTACTATGATCGGCTGACCAAGAACTAGACCTAACTGCCGACCGAAGTATCTGGCAGAAATATCGGCGCCAGCTCCAGGCGGAAAAGGAACAATTATTTTTATTGGGCTATTCGGAAATATACTGCCCTGACACAAAGCATTCGTGGATAGGGCTATAGAAACTACTAAAATCCAAAATTTAATCTTCATTAGTAAAATTAATTTTTCGAATTAATTCAGCATACCCTTTAATATCTTGGTTAATTCTGGCTTGAAACTGTTTAGGGTCTGAATAAAGTGGGTACATACTCATTCCTAATAATTGATTGGTATATTCTGGTGCATCAACCATTTTCTTAATTACTTCGGCAATACGATTAACGATATTAGATGGGGTTTTAGCTGGAGCTAAGATTCCATACCAATTTTCAAAATCAAATGGTACCCCTGCTTGCATTGTGCTAGGTACATTCTTCATATCTGGATAAGGTCCATCATTAAAACCCTTAACTGCTAACCCACGTAACTGACCATTTTTCACCATTGGAATCGCTGCAGGATCAATAACTAAATCAACTACCCCTGCAATAGTGTCATTTATAGAAGGGCCTGAACCTTTGTAATGAATAGGCTTGATCTCAGCACCTAATTTATACGCCAAAATTGAGCAGGAAAAATGAGTACCACCACCTTGACCGGAAGTACCACATGTCACCTTCCCCGGATCTTTTTTAACAATATTTTTTAAATCTTTTATATTTTTAGCTGGGAAATTATTATTAACCGCAATGATTGAATAAGAAGCAGAATAAATGGCAATAGGTGAAAAACTTTTTTCAGGATCGTAACTTACTTTCTTTAATTGTGGTGTCATGGTAATTACAGTAGAGTTTCCCAATAAAAGAGTATAACCATCTGGGGCTGCAGAAGCTACATACTGGGAGCCAATTGCAGCTGCCGCTCCGGGCTTATTCTCTATTACTACTGCTTGATTTAAAGCTTTACTTAATTCATTAGACACCATACGAGCCATACGATCACTACTTCCCCCCGGAGGAAATGGCACGATTAATCGTATTGGCTTTATTGGCCACTCCTGAGCATAAACGGAAGATAGGGCTATTACAAAACTTCCAAACACAAATAAGAATACACGCATAAAAATTGCTACTTTTCTTATCATTAGTCCCATTTACCTCAAATTAATTTTAAGCAGGAACAACAAGCCCATCACGCATAGTCATCCCTTTAGGTAAAAAACCTTCACGCCGACTCCAACCGGTAGCTTTATCAAATTCAATTTGACGATCATCTAAACTACGAATGGCCTCTAACTTTAGCCAAAGCCTAAGCATATGACGATGCTTACTGGGATCAGAGTGATCTTTATATTCGGTCCGAGAATGAAGGACTAGATAATTATTACAAAATTGAATATCGCCTGGCTCAAGCATCATTGAAAAAACATTGTCTGAATTCGCAGCGGCTGCATCAAAATGATTTAATGCATCGAGCTCTTCTTGCGAAAAAGCAATCCCCGTCTTAATTCGGGCTGTCTTAATTGCCTGACGCACATAAGCTACGCTAAGTTGTCCATTTGTAATTGAAAATACAGGGCGCCTGTCGCTGATCTCTTCTTGAAAAGGGGCAGCTTCACCTCGACGATCATATTGAAACCCAGCAAATAAAATTGGTAAAGATTCTGGGTGAGTTTCTAATATAGTATTAAAAATAGAGTGGGCACAAGCGACAGATGAAAGACCACCCTCTTGAGCTTTACGTAAGCACATTAAACCAACTAAGTCGCTTGAGTCAGTATGGTAATTTAATTTATGGTTGGTTTGATAGCCTCGTACATTCATCTTTTCATACTCTAGGCCTTGATCAAAAACATGTCCCAAGCGGTGTCCCATGGAATTTTGTGATACTGGTAAACCCATGCAAGTCCCCATTCCCCAAAACAACATTCCTGCTAGCTCATCCGAATACTTATCAACAGGAAAGCCTCTAATTACACCAAAACCCAAACCCCTCTTTAAATTAGTCTCAGTAAAGTTATTTAAAAAATATTTTAACTTTTTAAACTGAAAATCTTCTGCGCTAATTGTGTCAATAGTCTCGCCTTTAGCTAGAAGATTTTTGGCAACAAAATCAATATCTATGAGATCTTCAGGTGTTAAGTAATGTATTAAATCTTTATGGTTTTCAATTTCCTCAGATTTCCAAGCCTCAGGAATTAAAAACTTTTGCCTTGGAACAAGTGCCTGCTTTTCCATTTTGCCTCCTGAACTATTTAATAGTTTTTTATTCTCAGAATAAATCTTACTACTTTTTTCATAAAAATTACTATAAATTAGTTTAATTAACTAAAAGATTAATAGGCTGCAACCGTTACTTAAAGTAACACTCAAAAAAATACCAACCCTAGAGTTGGTATCGTGATTATTGGTGGGCCCACCAGGACTTGAACCTGGGACCAAAGGATTCCGGTTTGTGTAGCTTTCACTACTCCCTGGA
>Ga0214919_10010951_pt1 | contig 11381 bp, 10 predicted proteins | sample LL1503_MetaG_FD_177994 | JGI IMG/M metagenome (GOLD analysis project Ga0214919, IMG submission 177994) | Freshwater microbial communities from Lake Lanier, Atlanta, Georgia, United States - LL-1503 | ecosystem: Environmental > Aquatic > Freshwater > Lake | place: USA: Georgia | collected...
CGCGCTGGCGAGCGACACGGCCGCCTCCATGGACGTTATCATTCATGCGCTCGACCAGTTGCCGGGGTACGACTACCTTGTGTTGCTACAACCGACATCGCCCCTGCGCACCAGTGCAGATATTGATGCTGCGTTCGCGTTGCTACAGGCGCATGCTGCGCCGTGCTGCGTGTCGGTGTGCGAAGCAGAGCAGTCGCCATATCTCATGTACAGGCTGGGCGAGGATGAGCGTCTCGAGAGTCTGTTGCTGCCCTTGGAGGGCTCCTTACGCCGGCAAGACATACGACCGGTGTATCTTCTGAATGGGGCGATCTACATTGCGCGCATCGACTGGTTGAGGAGGATGCGCAGTTTTATGAGCGAGGAAACTGTCGCTTATCGCATGCCGGCCGAGCGTTCGATCGATATCGATACCGCCGATGATTTCGAACGGTTTCGCCTCTTGGTCGAAGGACCCGCAGAAGACAACCGATAAACACCTTCACAACCTAAATATGTCATCAGAAAAGAAAAGCGTACGGCTAATAGCAAGGCTTGATGTCAAAGGCGAAAACCTTATCAAAGGCGTGCATTTAGAAGGGCTGCGCGTCGTCGGTTCGCCGCAGGAATTCGCCCGGCGTTATTACGAGCAGGGTGCCGATGAACTGATTTACATGGACATAGTAGCAAGTCTCTACGGCCGCTCCAACCTGGTCGACATTGTACGGCGCACTGCGCACGACGTGTTTATTCCCTTGACCGTAGGCGGTGGCGTCCGGTCTGTAGACGATGTCAGTGCCTTGCTGAACGCTGGAGCCGACAAGGTCGCTATAAATACAGCAGCTGTGCGTCGCCCCGACTTGATCAAAGAGGTTTCGCGTAGGTTTGGATCACAGTGCATGGTCCTGTCCATCGAAGCAAAGCGCTGTGGGGATGGGTATTGGGAGGTGTATACCGATTGTGGCCGTGAATCAACCGGCATGGATGCTGTCGATTGGGTTCGCCGCGGGGTCGAGCTGGGAGCGGGAGAAATACTGGTCACCTCAATTGACATGGAAGGCACCCGTAAGGGCTTTGATTCCCGCTTAGTTTCGGCAATCACCTCAGCAGTTGGTGTCCAGGTTGTTGCTAGCGGCGGATATGGAGAATTCGAACATCTACGGGAAGTTGTAGATGCCGGCGCTGATGCGGTAGCGTTTGCCGATGCGCTGCATTTCCAGCGTACGTCGATACCACAACTTCGAGAAGCAGCCCTTGATTTCAATTTCTCGGTCAGAAATATGTTATGAAGTCTAAAGTCACGGTAATAGATTATGGTCTAGGGAATCTTTTCAGTGTAAAAAGAGCCCTTGAGTATTGTGGCGCCGAGCATGTCGTCGTCAGCAGTGATCCGGATGAGATCAGAGACGCTAGTCATGTTGTACTTCCCGGCGTCGGCGCATTTTGCGATGGAATGCGCGGATTGATTAACCGGGGAATGGTTGAGCCAATTTATAGCTACGTCGAAACTGGCAGACCCTTTCTTGGTATCTGTCTCGGCATGCAATTGCTGGTAACCAGAAGTGAAGAATTTGGATTGTGGGATGGTCTAAATATCATTCCGGGAAAAGTAGTTGAAATGAAAAAAAATAATACGGATGGATCACCAAGAAAAATTCCAAAAATTGGTTGGAGTAGTCTAGCAAAAAAAAATAACAGTACAACAGCTTCTATACTAAATGAAATAGATGATGCTGACTCGGTATACCTGGTGCATTCTTATGAAGTGATTACAAAAAATTCGGAAAACATATTATGCACTTATAATTTTGGCGGTGCGGAAGTCACTGCCGGGATCACTTTTAAAAATACAATAGGATTACAGTTTCACCCAGAAAAAAGCGGAAAATCTGGTTTGAAAATATTAAAATCATTCTTGCAGTTAGTTTGAACAAGCTGGGGTAAACATTTATGATCAAAAAAATTATTAAAAAAATAATATTTAAAATAATCCGAGCTAATTATCCGTATCAAATGGAGGGTCTGATTACTTGTCATAATGTTGATTTTCTTAAAGACTCAAGGTTTTTAGACGCATATGCATTGGCTTATGAGATCGATAGAGGAAAAAATTTTACCAGTGGAAATTGGTACGAAGATGAACAAATTGGCGCTTACCTGATATATACAACACAATATTTTGCACTGCATGCCTCAAAGTTATCTGGAGATTTTGTTGAGTGCGGAACTTGGCGGGGTAGACATGCGATCAGTATATTGAAATATCTGGAGCTCAGTAATGTCAATTTCGATAAGAATTTCTATTTATTTGACACATTTCAAGGGCTCTCAGCCGAAGTTTCGGAAAAATCAGAGGTTGCACACTATAATAAAATCTATAATGAAAACGTTCTCGAAGAAGTTAAGTGTCGATTTAAAAATTATCGAAATGTAATGATTGTTCCAGGCGTTTTGCCAAAAACACTTGAGAGTCAAAATATTAAAGATATATCACTACTTTTGATTGATCTTAACTCTGCTGCTGCAGAGATCGCATGTCTAGAGATATTGTTTGACAAGGTGCAAAAAGGTGGGGTCATAATCTTTGATGATTATGGACAGACGGGACATATAAAGCAAAAGAATTTAATAGATCAATTCTTATTCGGAAGAGGTTATTCTGTTTATGCCTGTCCAACTCGACAAGGGATACTAATAAAATGAGTAAAAAAATTATATCCCTCGATATTGATGGTGTTGTTGTTAACTACCCATGCCAAATGTATGATTATGCAGAAAAATATATTGGTTTTAAGCCAAAATCAAAGAGTGAGTTAATTGATGCATTAAAGGAGAAACGTCTAGCGTATGAAGAATTCAAAATTCAGTACCGAAAAAAATATGAATGTATTGATAGCGATAAATGTGAAGCGACAATTACAAGCGATTTCTGGGAGTTTTACGGAATATTATCAAAAGAAGGTAAGTTTGACATCGTATTCAGAACTACGAGACCTGTTAAAAGCTATCCTAACCAGTTGAAAAATACTAACAGATGGTTAAATTCTTTGGGAATAAAATGTATAGCAGTTGTCCCTAAAGACGAGGAATCTTTTAATAAATTTAACCCAATTCTGCACGTGGATGACGAAATCTCTCACTTAGAGGCTCATTTGATGTATACCCTGAATGATAAATTAATACATTATAACAAAAATCTTAATTTATTAATTAAACACAGTAATTTCAAAGAGATTAAAACTTTGGTGGATATATGGAATATAATGAAAATTTATTAATTACAGTTATAGTAATAACAACAAATAGGGAGAAAACCATATGCGATACACTTGAATCAATTAGAAAAAATCAAGAAAATTTTCTAAACGTCAAGTTATATGACTTTTGCAGCGAAGACCATACTGTAAGCATTGTAAAAGACTATATTGAAAGATTAGGTTTAAACTGGAATTATGATGTATTAAATGAAAAGCTTAGAGATTGTCAAGATTGGCATTACGCTCTTGAAAATGAGGGATGCGGATGGATTACCTTTTTGGAGGGTGATGATTGTTGGCCCGCTGGTTTCTGTAGCAAAGTATATTCAATAATTAATGCAAATCCCACAGTAGGTTTAATACATTTCGCAGGGTTTAATGAAAAAGGTTATCAAAATAATGGCTATGAGCGGGATACATTTTTTTCCAGTTCTGACTACATGCTTAATCATTTGATAAATAATGTGATTGGAAGTTATGCACCATCTCAAACTATATTTAAAAAAAATAATACAAATAAGAAAATAAATTTTAATTTTAATCGTTTCAAATATGCACCCGAGCCATCTTTTTGGCTCGAACTAAGCCTTCAATGTGACGTGTTTATATGTATTTCTATGGCGGTCTATCGCGGGATTTCAGAAACCCCAAGGATAAAGTTGGATGCAATACTCGACTTGCTGTCATATGCTGAAGATTTGTTAACAATTAATCCACCTCAGAGAGGCAAAATAATCTGGCAAGTTACTTTTTATATAATACTATATCATTACATTGCATATTTCTATAGTGTTATCAGACTACGCCAAAAAATCTGTCTAGATTTTTTTACGGCCCCTATTGCCCCCTACATTAGATTACTTTTCCAAAGTATGAAGAAATGACTCAGTTTTTATGCAGGTAAACTCTCTTTATCTATGTAAATGCATATTTATTTTCTAATTATGTTCTATAAAAAAATTATTAATTTCGGCAGAATAATTAATTATTCAATGAATATGTTTTATAATTTCTTGATATTTTTTGCCGTTTTTAAATTTGGTACAATTGATTTGGCAATCTCATTTAATCAGATTGATTTGATTGTTGCAGTTTTACCGCTGCTTTTTTCACTAGGAATTGAGAGGGTCTTCATTTTTTCATCAAGCGATAGACATCTTGATAAAGCATTTATATTTCTTTACAGTTTAATTACGATTAGTATGGGCGGAGCCTTATTTGTGTCTTTTTTTATTGGCTTTGAAATTATAGTCGCCGTAGTTTTTGCATATATTTATGCATTCTCTAATATCTGTGTCGCTTATTCGCAAGTTTCGAATACTAAAGATGGGCATTTTTTTGTAGTGAATTTTATTAAGCTTGTTGCGTTGAGTGTAGCATTATTATTGTTTAATAAAGAGGTATTTATTTTTGATTTGGATGCACTGTTTGTAATGCTGATTATTACAGCTTCATTTATATTCTTAATTAATGTGAAAAATTTAAATTTTAGCTCGGAGTTATTTAAGTTTATAGTGGAGTACTTTTCTCGCTCTAAATATATACTATTAATGACTGCTATTGGCGCAATCTACTCAAACCTGCCTCGAGTTTATGAGTTGATTATCGGCTCCGAATATTTATCAGTTAAGTTTTTCTTTTGGCTAAAGCTTATGTCTTATATAGGAGCTCTCGGATTAGTATTTAACTACTGGATAACGAAATATGTAATTATCGATAAAGGATTTAAAAATTTATATTATTCTGGACATTTTGGAGTATTGATAATTTCTACAGGTTTGACTGGGATAAATTTACTAAATCTTCTAACGCCAATAGACTTCCTCGAGGATCAAAAAATTGATCAAATATACCTAATTTTATTTTCGGTTACAATCTTGTCTTCATTTTTGAGGGATGCATACATAGAGAATATTCTGTCTTTGCAGGGAAGATTTGACAAGCGATATCATGCATTTTTAATCGCTGCTCTTACTACTTTGCTGACAATGCTTGTTTGTTATTATATTGGTATATTAAGCAGTTTGACTATGACAGTAATTTTTACTGTCGGAACGTTATTGTGGATGATTGTTGCGATATTTTATGCGAAAAAAGAAGAGCTTGAATTTAAATTTATTATATTATGGATTTATTTGGCATTTTTTATATTGATTAATTTTTTATTGATGTCCATTATTTAGCTTTGCAGTGTCAGATTGTTTTTTGGATAAAATAAACCCCTGCTTGTGACTAATTAATTGATTATGAAACTATTTATACCTTTTTTCATTTTTTCACTGGTTTTCCCTTACGTTGGATTATGGTCGGTTGTTGGCGTCGGTACTCAGCCCATTTTTATAATTTGCATTTTGGTTTTTTTGGTGTTAAATAGAATACCTGTTGCGATATTTATTTTCTTGATTTCAATTTTTTTTTGGTTTGTCGAGCAATTGTTTTCACTTGCTGTTCATGGTGCATTTAAAATTGTAAGATTGGACTTGATTATAATAATGATTGCATCTTTTTCATACACAGAAGTTGTTAAGAGTATTGCGCCTGCCATTGAGGGGAAAATTTTAGTTAAAACCTCATTTTTTTTAATATGCTCGTCATTTTTTTTAATGTTGTTTCTATTTTTCTCCTTCCCTGGTATTGCAAGTGATCTAAATTTCACTCTTTCAGGACATCCTCAATTTTTCGGAAACCTTGGGGTTAGTTATTATTCTCCAGAACCTGGACTTTCAGCCTTTGGAGTTGTTGCGTTATACATTGTTTATGATCGTGTATTCGCGAAGTCTTCCATTTCATTCGAATTGTTTGTTTTTCTTTTTGTGATTCTTCTCTTGATTAGCACGCTTTCTTTGACAGGAATATTATTGATATTAATTTCTGCATATATTTTTTATGTTCGGATAAATTCAAAAACTCATCTTTTATTGTTCTTGGTCACGTGTTTTATCCCAATAATCATATTTGGTGATGTCGACTTCTTTGTTCATCCTTTAGAAAGGATTAATGCTCTACTCAATATTTCAGATAATTTGGATTCATCTCCTGCGATTAGAATTAATAACATGATTTCTTTATTTTCGGATTTTTTATCGTTATACGAAAATAGAGGTGAACATGGCTCTCATCCAGTCGGATTTGTTTCGTATTTCACCATTCTTCCATTTACTACTATGGTTTTTTTGATTTTTCATTTGTCAAGGCTCCAGTTTTTTGCCCGACTTGTTTTTATTTTTTCTTGCGTAATGCTGCCACTTACATCTCCGTTTATTTTTTCAATTTACCTTTTTCAGCGAAAAATTAAGGAAAATCTGCAAAAGTCAGCCTTGTGACGGCCTGATCTGAAACAGTTCAGTCATGAAACAAATGAGCCTTGCCACCACTGGAGTTGAGTTTGTCACCAAGTGCACGCGCAAGCGGGAATTCCTCGATGAGATGAACCTGGTGATCCCGTGGTCTGAGTTTTTGTCGTTGATTGCACCTCACGCGCCTGCGGGCAAGACCGGTCGGCCACCGTTTGCCACAGAAGTGATGCTGCGCATACACCTGCTCCAGCAGTTTTTTGGACACTTCGACCCCGCCATGGAAGAGGCGTTGCACGACATCCCGCTGTACCAAGAGTTTGCTCACCTGAACGCAGGCATGAGCCGTTTGCCTGAAGAAATCACTATCCTTCGGTTTCGCCACATGCTCGAAGCGCATGGGCTGGGTCAGCAGATCCTGGCCACCGTCAACGCCAAACTGATCGATCGTGGTCTAATGCTCAATACGGGCACCGTGGTGGACGCCACGTTGATTGCAGCGCCTAGCTCGACCAAGAACGACAAGGGCGAGCGAGACCCTGAGATGCATAAAACCAAAAAGGGCAACCAGTGGCACTTTGGCATGAAGGCGCTCATTGGCGTGGATGCTGAATTGGGCTTGGTGCACACCGTCACGACCACAGCGGTCAATGCGCACGACATCACGCAAGCGCATGCCCTGCTGCACGGCGAAGAAGAAGTGGTTTTTGCCGACTCGGGTTACCGGGGCGTTGAAAAGCGCGAAGAGATCCAAAAGCAGCACCCGGGTGTGAATAGGCAAATAGCCATGATGCCGGGCAAGCGCAAAACGCTGAACAAAACCACACCCAGCCATGTGCTGCGTGACAAGTTGGAAAAGATCAAGGCCAGCATTCGGGCCAAGGTGGGGCATCCGTTTCGGGTGATCAAGTGCCAGTTTGGGCATCGCAAGGCGCGTTGCCGGGGGGGGGCCAAGAACACCAGCCAGCTGCTGGTGATGTTTGCGCTGTCGAACTTGTGGATGGTGCGCAAAGGAATATTGCAGGGGGCGCAGGCATGAGTGCGCCTGCAGCATGGGCGAAGGCCCGAACACAGGACTCAATGAGTCTAAAAACATGGAAATTGGGCGTGAATTCGACGCAGGGTTCACTATACGAACATTCATGCAACAGCTCGCGCTTTGGCGGAAGTTATACAGACCATCCTCAAATGATTGCGCGTCGCCTAATCGATCAGGTGAACTTCTTTCAAATATTTGGGGGTTGTATGCAAAAAATTTTTCATTTTAAAAAGGTTCTGATATGAATACTGTGCAATCAGTCAAGATGGCCGTGATTGGTGCTGGTCAGCTTGGTAGTCGTCATCTACAGGCTTTAGGTAGAACGCGATATGAATGTGATATTTATATTGTCGATCCGGATGCTAACTCTCTTAGAATGGCACTTGATAGATTTAATGATTTTAATCCCGGATTCTCCGGTAATGTCACTGCGTTAAATAAATCAATTTATTTGCCTAAGGATATTGATTTGGCAATAGTGGCGACGACATCGAATGTCCGATTGGCGGCGCTTTCAGATCTAATTGGTAATTCGTGTATAAATAACCTTATCATTGAAAAGGTACTTTTCCAGGATTTGGATCATTATAAGGAAGCAGAAAAGTTACTGCAAGGACTTTTAGATCGTACCTGGGTAAATTTTGCTCAGCGTCTCTGGCCATTTTTTAAGGAAGTGAAAACTCGGTTTGGTGGGCAGCGCGAATTAGAAGTTGTCGTGGAAGGAAGTAACTGGGGATTAGGCTGTAACTCCGTTCATAATGCTGATATTGCTGCTTTTTTGTGGTCTGGTGCTCTAACTCATAAGGCATATCTTGATCCGGTCCTTAGTGAAAGTAAACGACCAGGCTTCAAGGAGTTCACTGGTGAGTTGATAACATGGGCAAATGAGGGTGGTCGAGTTCGTCAAGTCTCATATGGAACCGGCACTGCACCTTTCAGAGTGTCGGTGTTCCATCCTACAGCTCATCTTATATGGGACGTTGCCACCGGCGCACTGATAGAATCCAATGCAGAGTCCAACTGGGACTGGATACGGCGGGATATTCGTGCGCCCTATCAGAGCGACCTAACTACGCAGATCGTCGAGAATATTCTCGCCGGCAAGGACTGCGAACTGACTGACTACAAGACGGCCGCGAACCTACATGTCGGTGTGCTTCAGGCGCTGCTTGACGGTGCGCGTTGCAATGGGGTCGATTTAGGCAACATATGCCCGGTAACCTGAGATGAAAGGTCAAGTGATGAATGTGTTACTGGTTGGCGTCGGTCCTATTGGAAGCGAGTACGCTAAGGTGCTCAATGCCTTAGCCATCGACGCTGTTGCATGTGGACGCAATGGAGATCGTTGCGCTCAGTTCCAAAAGGACACTGGTCTCGCGACCACGGCTGGTGGGCTCGAAAATTATCTTCAGACTCATGGCTGTCCGGAAGCGGCCATTGTCGCTGTCAGCGAGGCTCAGCTTGGTTCGGTAACAGGACAGCTTATTGAAGCCGGCGTGAAGCGCATCTTGGTTGAAAAACCAGGAGCTGGAAATGCCGTGGAAATCCGCGATCTCGCGCAGCTGGCCAAAGCAAAGCGCTGTGATGTTCGAGTTGGATACAATCGAAGGTTTTACTCCTCCGTTCTGCGCGCTCAGGAAATGATCGAGGAAGACGGCGGAATTACAAGCTTCAATTTTGAATTCACGGAATGGGCGCATCGGATAGAACCGCTGGTCAAGGAGCCTGGTGTTAAGGAACTCTGGTTTCTACATAACTCTACGCATATCATCGACTTGGCATTTCATCTGTGTGGTTTTCCTAGCCAAATTAATTCAATTGCGCAGGGCAGTTTAAGCTGGCACCCCGCGGCACGATTCGTGGGTAGCGGCGTTTCGGATCGAGGTGCAGTGTTTTCTTACTTCGCTGATTGGGAAGGTCCAGGTCGGTGGGGTTTAGAAATCCTGACGCGTCGCCGCCGCTTGATTTTCCGGCCTGTCGAAGCCCTACAGGTCCAGGTTCTCGGGAGCGTCACGATTGAACCGGTCAAACTCGATGACACACTGGATACCCAGTTTAAACCAGGTTATTTTCGGCAAGTTGAGGCATTCTTCTCCCAGCCACTGAAGCTACTTTCTCTCGATCAGCAATGTAATAATCTCGATATATATAATCGTATTATTGCCCAATAAATATTTTTCTCAAGTATATTTTCTTCCATTTTTGATCTTTGATTTGCTTTAAATAAAGTAAATAGTAGATTTTTACTCTATTACATTAAAATAATTCAATGCATTTGAAGCCTCAAGGAATTGTCGTGTTTCAACGTCAAAACCTGAGCAAGGCAGAAAGTTTCTGTCTTGCTCAGCCGGGGGCGTGGAAGATTATTTGTGCTTTTGATACGGCTGTTTCCGAGGCAGAGCGCGCTCCGGGCATCGACTATTTCGAACTATTTGCGCACTATCCTTATCAGCCAAAACTGGTCACCCGCCAGGTGCGTCACTTGATCAACTCGATATACGCCAACACACTGCTCGATGGATATAATATTAATGAGTCTCTTGTCGTAGAGGGAGCGCCTCTCCTGCGAGCTAAAGACAACGAGGTCATGGAATATGTTCTCCATCGCCTAGTGTTTGTCGTGGATTCGCTGCTCAAGGAGTTGAAGTCGGCCGGACAGGAGAAGATCTGGGTGCTGTGCGACCGTGCCAACCGCTTCACGCTTCCCGAGTGGCCGTCTTTCGAGCGGATGCTCAATTTAGATGCCGTTTACGGGCCGGTGTTCGCCCAGGCTGCGATGGCCGAGGGTATTGAAGTTGGCTTTGCTGCGGCAATCTGCCAGAGCCGATCTATTTGGCTGCATCGTCTGCGTGAGGGCGCGCTGATGACCCGGCGCTTTACTTCTGTCATAGCGCGCGGGATAAGTTGGCGGAAGTTGCGATCGACACTCGATGTCTCCCGTCCGGTTATAGCGGTCTGGGTTCGTGCAAAGGGTCAAGTTCGCGAAGTTGAACCGATGATCCAGAAATGGTTGGACGAAGGGCGAATGCTGCCGTTTTTCATACAAGACGACTCGTTCAAGAAACAGGACTGTTTCGATTACCTTACCGCCAGGGGTGACTTGCCTTCTGTTTCTCTATACGCGTTCCTGACACCTGCGATTTTTTTGCGGTCGCTGGGTCTGTACCTATGGTTCCGGGCCATAGGCATCCGTAAGCTGCAATTCCTTCCTGTCGCAAGCCCAGAGGGCAGATCAATAGATGCGGTGATCCTGTCCCCGGCGTTTCGGCGGGAGTTAATTAAATCCTTGGCCGAATCCGTATTCGTCAGCAGTATCGTAGTCAGAGAAATTAGTGCTTGCCATGCATGCTTGCCATTTGGTGGCATGCTAGTGATGAGTAATTTCGACCTGTGGGGTAATCTTTCCGCTTATGTGGGCAAGGCCCGGGATTTCAAGACAATCAGCATTCAGAACTTCAACAGTGATCCTTGGGAGTACCCGACACCCTGTACTATCTATGATGTTCACGTGTGCTTCGATGATCTCGAAAAGGAGAAACTTGTGCAGGTCGGGGCGGCGCCGAACAAGATCCTTGCGCTCGGGTCGGTGACGCACAGTATTCTGCGTGACACCTCTACGCAGTTGCCGCGGCGCGCAGCCGCGCGCTCACGACTGTCCCTGGACGAGCGCGCGATTGTTATCTTGGTCGGAACACAGTCGGCCAGTGCCGATGCGTCGGCTGACAACAGCCATCTGCTCGAACTTCTGTTCTGGGTGGTCGCGGAAGATAGCCGCGCAGTGGGTCTGGTCAAGCTGCATCCTTACGAACGGAT
>Ga0214919_10010953_pt1 | contig 11378 bp, 8 predicted proteins | sample LL1503_MetaG_FD_177994 | JGI IMG/M metagenome (GOLD analysis project Ga0214919, IMG submission 177994) | Freshwater microbial communities from Lake Lanier, Atlanta, Georgia, United States - LL-1503 | ecosystem: Environmental > Aquatic > Freshwater > Lake | place: USA: Georgia | collected 2015-03-15
TTTAATTACTTTATAATAATGATATTCAAAAATGACTACTTTTAATCCATCTGATTTGTGTGCAAAAGCTGCAAAAAATGGGCGTCTAGATATTCTTATTTTTCTTCACCAAAATGGATGTCCTTGGAATGAACAGACATGCAAATATGCCGCAGAAAATGGTCATCTTGAATGCCTCAGATATGCTCATAAAAATGGATGCCCTTTGGGTGCATATACATGCACTAGGGCTGTAGTAAAAGGTCATCTTAAATGCCTCAGATATGCTCATAAAAATGGATGCCCTTTGGATGAAAGAACATGTCATTATGCTGCAGTACATGGTCATTTTGAATGTCTCAAGTATGCGCATGAGAATGGATGTCCTTTGTCTATCGTAAGATGCGCTGATGTCGCATATCATGGTTCTCTTGAATTTCTCAAATATGTTCATAAAAATGGATGTGAATTGGATGAAGCAACGTGCCAAGATGCTGCAAACGGAGGCCATCTTGATTGTCTAAAATATGCGCATGAGAATGGGTGTCCTTGGTCTTCAGAAACGTGTGCTTGGGCTGCAATGCAAGGTAATCTAAACTGTCTAAAGTATGCGCATGAGAATAGATGCCCTTGGCCTCAAACAACATGTTATAATTATTTTGATTTGGAATTTGATGATGATGAATGGATATGTAAGTTTAATGATCGTCTTGAATGTCTTAAATATGCTCACAAAAATGGTTGCCCTTGGTCTACCGAAACGTGTAGTTGGTTTGCATATTTTAATCATCTCGAATGTCTCAAGTATGCTCATGAAAATGGTTGTCCTTGGTCTACCGATACGTGCAATTTTGCTGCAAAAAATGGTCATCTTGAATGCCTCAAGTATGCTCATGAAAATGGTTGTGATTGGAATGAAGAAACGTGTACTTATGCTGCATATAATGGACATATTGATTGTCTCAAGTATGCTCATGAAAATGGTTGTGATTGGAATGAAGAAACGTGCATAGAAGCTGCAAAAAATGGTGATATTGAATGTCTCAAGTATGCTCACGAAAATGGATGTCCTTGGAATAAATTTACGTGTTTATTTGCTGCAAAAAATGGACATATTGATTGTCTCAAGTATGCTCATGAAAATGGTTGTGATTGGAATGAAGAAACGTGTGCTAATGCTGCATATAATGGACATATTGATTGTCTCAAGTATGCTCATGAACACGGATGTCCTTGGGATGCAGATACATGCAAATATGCTGCAGAAAATGGTGATCTTGAATGTCTAGAGTATGCCCATGAAAATGGATGTCCGTATCCACAAGAAATAAGGTCTACAATTGTTAAAAAGATTCTTATTCCAAAGTGGCGTGACTCTGTTAAGATTCGTCCATATATTCTACACTGGATAGAAGATACTGCTAAAACATTGTATGCAGAGAATAAACAAGGTAGAAAGCGTGATTATGATACATTTGTAGAAGATTTAAACAATCTTATAAAAATATAATGGTTTATTAGTTTATAATATAAAATTAAACAAATAACTAGTATTATTGAATTATATACAAAAAATTATTTTAATATAAATAATAAAAAAATTGAAAAATTTATTTATTATGTATCATTATAAAATTATTATAACAAGACACAAACAAACATAATGTCCAATATAATAGAGAATAAAGTAATGTTACTGACACCATTAGTGCGTCATAATCCATTTATGAATTCAGAAGAAGCTAATATATATATAGCTATGTTAGAAAAAACCTCAAATAATGTTAAAATGTTAGAAATAAAGACAGATGAAGCTAAGATACAATTGAGAAAGAGAGAAATAGAGGTAGATACAATAAAGTTAAATCTAAGATATATTATGCCAAAAAAAAGAAAGACTAATGATTATGACACTAGTATTGAAAAGATGACAGAGGCAGCGATAAATGTAAGGATGACAGAGTTAAAGGCTATAGGAGCAATTGCTGAAGCAAATAGCGCGATAACAGAAATTGAGAATTTATTGGTTATGAAAGCAAGAGCAGGAGCAGGAGCAAAAGCAGGTGATGAAGATGAAAACGAAACAATAGCTTCGGTAGCAAATAAATGGAAAAAAACACAAGCGGAAGCAAAAGCAAGAGAAGAAGCGGAAGCAAAAGCAAGAGAAGAAGCGGAAACAAAAGCAAGAGAACAAGCGGAAGCAAAAGCAAGAGAAGAAGCGGAAGCAAAAGCAAGAGCAGAAGCAGAAACAAAAGCAAGAGAAGAAGCAAGAGAAAAAGCGGAAGCAAAAGCAAGAGAAAAAGCGGAAGCAAAAGCAAAAGCAAGAGAAGAAGCGAAAGCAAGAGAAGAAGCAAATACAAGAGCGAAAAAAAAAGCAAGAGCAGAAGCGGAAGCAAGAGCAGAAGCGGAAGTAAAAGCAAGAGCAAGAGAAGTAAGAGCTTCCCTAGCAAAGGCATGGACAGAGGCAAATGCACGAGATGAAGCAATAAGAAAAAATAATGAGGCTGTAGTAGATAATGAAATAGAAATGAGCACTACACCATTCCCGTCGACGGCATACAAATGCGATGAATTGTATATTGAAGAAAAAAGAAAAAGATTAATTAAAAGACATATTTCTAGATATTGTCAAAACCCAACATATAAAGATTTATGGAAAATAAATTTAAATCTAGTTAAAGAATTTATTGATAAAAATAAAACGAGTCCAAAAGGTGAATTTGCTAAATGGATATCTAATCAAACAACATATTACACATTTCTTCAGACCAAGGGTAATCATTTTTATGAAGATACTGAGATTAAAGAATTATGGAAAAATTTTATTGAGAATTATAATTAGGGTAAATTATTACCAAATCCATAAACTAATAAAAATAAAACTAAAAAGACAAACAATCTAGTCAAGAAAGGTTATATAAAAATTTATTTTAGTATAAAAAAATTGAAAATTTAATATTTTACGTATATTATGAATATAATCATTAAACACGAAATACACAATAAATACAAAAGGTATATTTATTTCAAATATGAACATAAACATAACAGCTAGAATTCATAGCATTAACCACAAAGTAAATGAGCTAATTGAAATAATGACTTCTAGTAAATTAATAGTAAACCAAAAAAAAGATTTATTAATTGCACGTCTAAATGATAGCAAAAATGAAACAATTGCTACATTAGAAACAACTAAATTAATAAATACAGCAACTAAAAAAATGATAGATGCACCAACAATGAATGAAGAGTGGTGGATTAAAATAATCAATATAATGAAAGAACAAGAAAGAATGTCATATATAGATTATTTAATTGCTTTTTCTAAACTAGTTGCATTGTCAGAAATAATTTTTTGTATATTGAATGCAAATAATATTATGTTTAATCCAAAATCAGAAATAACAGTTCAAATTACTAACATTAATCAAGAAGTAAATGAGCTAATAGAAATAGTGACTTCTGGTAAATTAATGAAACAAGAAAGAGATTCCTGCATTGCATGTCTGAATGATAGTAAAAATGATTTAATTGCTACATTGAAAACAACTGAATTAATAACAACAACAACCAAAGAAATGATAGACGTACCAACAATCAATGAAGAGTGGTGTATTAAAATAATAAATAGAATGAAAGAAGAAGAAACAATGTCAATAATAGATTATAAAATTGCTTTTTCTAAATTTAATCACTTGTCAAAAACAATTAAATCTATATCGAATGAACTGTTTCCACGTCGAGCGCAAGAGCCAGCGCAAGAGCAAGCACAAGCGGAAGAGCCAGCGCAAGAGCCAGGTGAAATAGTTGATGATGTATATTCAAGTGATGAAGACATACCGTTAATTGCAAAGCGTCAAAGCAAACAACCAATGCAACAGCCACTTGATGATGTATATTCAAGTGATGAAGACATACCGTTAATGGCAAAGCATCAACGTAAACAGCCAGCTGAAATAGTTAATGATTTATATTTAAGTGATGAAGACAGACCGTTAATGGCAAAGCGTCAACGTAAACAGCCAGCACAACAATCACCTGAAATAGTCAACGACGAAGAATCAAGTGATGATGACATACCATTAAATGGAAAGCGCAGCGTCGCACATTAATAACCGCTTTTATAATATAAAAGTTAATCTATATTACTCGTTCATTTAAAATACAAACATTCTAAAATGTTTAACAAATTTATACTATAATGTTCTTTAAAAAATAGAAGCATTCTAAAATGTTTAACAAATTTATACCATCATTGTAAAAAGAAGATAATATAATGTTAATAAACTTGAGTATATTTTTTTATTTATTTATAAATAAATAAAAAAATTGAAAATTTAATAATTTATGTAGATTATAAAATAATTATAACACGAAACACACAATGAGCAATTCACACACAATTGATATGCCCGATCTTGACACTAAGAAAATTATCGAACAAATTAATAAAAATGTAAATGCGATAATAACAGAAGTGGCTTCTAATCAATTAATAACTAAAGTAGAAAAAGACTCATGGGAGACACTTCTAAATAATGAAAGAAATAATGTAATGGCTGCATTGAATTCGCTTGACTCTATACAAGAAAGAATTAAAATAATGGTAAACATAGAGATGACAGATAAAAAGTGGTGGAATAATATAATAGATCTAGTAAGGCAAAATAAAAAAATATCAACAGTAAATGCAAACGTAAACTTAGCATCAATAAATGCAATTATAGATAGTAGTAGGAATATGTTAGATAAAATGGTTCAGACACAGGCACCACTACAACAAGCACAACTAGAGTAGGCACCGCTAGAGCAGCCACCGCTACAGCCACCGCTACAGCCACCGCTACAGCCACCGCTACAGCTACCGCTAACACATTCGAAATTGTTGCATGTAACGGTACCAAAGGGTATCGTGGCTGGTCAGCAGTTTATTGCCACCATACCTTTTTATAAATTTAAATTTAGGATCACCGTTCCATCAGGGGTAAAATCAGGTCAGTTGCTCTACATTACATTTAAACCAACAGATAAAAATAAGCATACAAAAAAACAGAGTCGTAGGGTATGTAATCAAACTGAAGATTATAAAAAGAAACGAAAATTTTACTAATAAATATAAATTTATTTTAAATAAAAAATTGAAAATTTAATACTTTGTTACTTTATAAATAATCAATCACTATTAATCAAAACAAATAATGTCAAAACAAGAAATAAAAGAGATTAATGATATAGTAAGCAAAGGTCGTCTTGATCTTCTTATTATTTATCATAAGAAAGGTTGTCCTTGGCATATATCACTATGCTCAACGGCTGCACATTATGGTCATCTTGAATGCCTTATGTTTCTTCACGAAAATGGATGCCCTTGGGATGAAGATACGTGTAGTAGTGCTGCAAAAAATAGTAATATTAATTGTCTCAAGTATGCTCACGAAAATGAATGCCCTTGGAATGAAAATACATGTCAATGGGCTGCAATATTTAATCGTCTTGAATGTCTTAAGTATGCACATGAAAATGGATGCCCTTGGAATAAATGGACATGTCGTGATTCTATATATGATATTAATCTTGATTGTCTTAAGTATGCTCACAAAAATGGATGTCCATATCCAAAAGAAATAAAGTCTAGTATTGTTAAAAAGATTCTTATTCCAAAATGGCGTGACTCTGTTAAGATTCGTCCAATTGTTTACTACTGGATGGAATGTAGTGCAAAGACTTCTTGTGGACAAAATGGCCGAGCTCGTATTGAAGACATGAACTCTTTTGAAAATAATTTTAAGTTTATTTTATAAAAAATTGAATGATTTTATTACATCTTTTTTACTAAAAAATTGAAAATTTAATACTTTATTGTTTTATATAATAAATCACTATAAATTAAAACAAATGTTGAAACAAGAAATAAAAGATATTAATTATGTAGTAAGTAAAAATTATATTGATCTTCTTATTATTTATCATAAAAACGGATGTTCTTGGCACATATCACAATGCTCAACGGCTGCTGAAAGTGGTCATCTTAAATGTCTAAAGTATCTCCATGAAAACAGATGCCCTTGGGATGAAGATACATGCACCAAAGCTGCAAAAAAAAATCATCTTGATTGCCTCCAATATGCTCATGAAAATGGATGCCCTTGGGATGAAGATACGTGTAAATTGGCTGCATTTTATGGTCATCTAGAATGCCTTAAGTATGCTTATAAAAATGGATGTCCTTGCTCCACAGAAACATGTACATGGGCAGCATCTAATGGTCATCTTGAATGTATCAAGTATCTTTATGAAAATGGATACTCTGGTTCTACCGAAACGTGTAGTTCCGCGGCAAGAAATGGTCATCTTGAATGTATCAGGTATCTTCATGAAAACGGATGCCCTTGGTCTACTGAAACGTGTAGTTCAGCGGCACGAAATGGTCATCTTGAATGTCTCAAGTATGCTCACGAAAACGGATGCCATTGGAATGAAGATTCGTGTAAATTGGCTGCATTTAATGGTCATCTTAAAGTTCTAAAGTATCTTCATGAAAATGGATGCCCTTGGTCTAACAGTACGTGCGCTTGCGCGGCAAGAAATGGTCATCTTGATTGCCTTAAATATGCTCACAAAAATGGATGTTTCTGGATTGAAGAAACATGCGCAGCGGCGGCAGGACATGGTTATCTCAATTGTCTCAAGTATGCACATGAAAATGGATGCCCTTGGTCTACCAATACATGCGATTGTGCAGCAGAAGAAGGTTATATTGAATGTCTCAAGTATGCTCATGAAAATGGATGTTCTTGGAATAAAGACACATGCACATCGGCGGCAATTAATGGTCATCTTGAATGCCTAAAGTATGCGCATGAAAATGGATGTCCTTGGGATAAAGAAACATGTGCTTATGCTACATATGGGTGCTACCTTGATTGTCTCAAGTATGCTCATGAAAACGGATGCCCTTGGCATGAAAATACATCTTGGGATGATATGGATGATAATAGACATGAACATGAATCAGATGAAAAGTTTTTTGAATGTATTAAGTATGCTCACGAAAATGGATGTCCTTGGGATGAATTAACGTGTATGTGGGCTGCAGCTTGGGGTTTTATCAATAGCCTTGAGTATGCTGTTGAAAATGAATGTCCATGGGATGAAAAAACGTGTGAGTATGCTGCCATTTTTGGTAGGTTTGACTGTCTCGAGTATGCTCATGAAAATGGATGTCCATGGGATGAAGAAACGTGCTCAGAAGCGGCAAGAAATGGTAATCTTGAATGTCTTCAGTATGCTCATGAAAATGGATGTCCTTGGTCTACCGAAACATGTAGTTTCGCGGCAAGAAGGGGTCAAATTGACTGTCTAAAGTATGCCCATGAAAATGGATGTCCATATCCAGAAGAAATAAGGTCTACAATTGTTAAAAAGATTCTTATTCCAAAATGGCGTGACTCTGTTAAGATTCGTCCATATATTCTACATTGGATAGAAGATACTGCTAAAACATTGTATGCAGAAACTGGAGAAGGTCGAAAGCGCGATTATGATACTTTTGTAGAAGATTTTATATAATTAAAATATAAATAAAAGTGTAATATAAAATTTATTTTAAATAAAAAAAATTGAAAATTTAATACTTAGTTACTTGATATAAATAATCAATCACTGTTAATCAAAACAAATGTTGAAACAAGAAATAAAAGAGATTAATGATATAGTAAGCAAAGGTCGTCTTGATCTTCTTATCATTTATCATAAAAACGGAAGTCCTTGGGATAGAGACACGTGTGCTTGGGCTGCCGAAAGTGGTCATCTTGAATGTCTAAAGTATCTTCATAAAAATGGATGCCCTTGGTCTACCGAAACATGTGAATATGCCGCACGTAATGGTCATCTTAAATGTCTTAAATATGCTCACAAAAATGGATGTCCTTGGTCTAGCGAAACATGTAAGTATGCCGCACGTAATGGTAATCTTGAATGTCTCAAGTATGCTCACGAAAATGGATGTCCTTGGTCTAGCGAAACATGCGATTCCGCTGGAGGATATGGTCATCTTGAATGTCTCAAGTATGCTCACGAAAATGGATGCCCTTGGTTTAATACGACATGTCTTTTTGCTGGAAAAAATGGTCATATTGAATGTCTCAAGTATGCTCACGAAAATGGATGTCCTTGGGATATACAAGATAATAATTTCTTACAGCAAACCAGTTATAGTGCAGAAAATGGTCAGCTTGAATGCCTTAAATATGCTCATGAAAATGGATGCCTTTGGGATAAAAAAACATGTGACGCAGCTGCTAAAAATGGTCATCTTGAATGCCTTAAGTATGCTCATGAAAATGGATGCCCTTGGAATAAAGATACGTGCAATTTTGCTGCAAAAAATGGTCATCTTGAATGCCTCAAGTATGCTCATGAAAATGGATGCATTTGGGATGAAGATACATGCTACCATGCTACACGTGCTAGATATATTGAATGCCTCAAGTATGCTCATGAAAATGGATGCCCTTGGAATGAATTTACGTGTATTGAAGCGACATTAAATAGTGATCTTGAATGTCTAAAGTATGCGCATGAAAATGGATGTCCTTGGGATAATAGAATATGTGCTTATGCTACCTATGGATGCTACCTTGATTGTCTCAAGTATGCTCATGAAAATGGATGCCCTTGGCATGAAAATACATCTTGGGATGAGATGTATAATAATAGATATAATCATAAATCAGATGAAAAGTTTTTTGAATGTATTAAATATGCTCACGAAAATGGATGTCCTTGGGATGAATTAACGTGTAAGTGGGCAGTAACGTGGGGGTATATTAATAGTCTTGAGTATGCTGTTAAAAATGAATGTCCATGGAATGAAGAAACGTGTGAGTGTGCTGCAGCTTTTGGTAATCTTGAATGTCTTCAGTATGCTCATGAAAATAGATGTCCATGGGATATAAGAACGTGCTCACAAGCTGTAATAAATGGTAATCTTGAATGTCTTCAGTATGCTCATGAAAATGGTTGTCCTTGGTCTACTGAAACATGTGAATTAGCTTGGGAAAATGATAATTTAAAATGTTTAGAGTATGCCCATAAAAATGGGTGTCCGTATCCACAAGAAGTAAGATCTACTATTGTTAAAGAAATTCTTATTCCAAAATGGCGTGACTCTGTTAAGATTCGTCCGTATATTCTACACTGGATAGAAGATACTGCTAAAACACTTTATGCAGAGAATAAAGAAGGTAGAAAGCGTGATTATGATACATTTGTAGAAGATTTTAACAATCTTATTATAAATAAAAAATTGAAAATTTAATAATTTGTTGTTTCATATAATCAATCACTATAAATTAAAACAAATGTTAAAACAAGAAATAAAAGATGCAGTAAGAAAAGGTTATCTTGATGTTCTTATTATTTATCATGAAAATGAAGGTCCTTGGCCTAGCCAAATGTGTGAAGAAGCTGCAAGATATGGTCACCTTGACTGTCTAAAGTATCTTCATAAAAATGGATGTTCTTGGGATCAATGGACATGTAATTATGCTGCAATTAATGGTCATCTTGAATGTCTCAAGTATGCTCATGAAAATGGATGCAATTGGTCTACCAATACATGCAATTATGCTGCAAATTATGGTAATCTTGAATGTCTCAAGTATGCTCATGAAAATGGATGTCATTGGTCTACCGAAACGTGTAGTTCTGCGGCTGAAAATGGTCATATTGAATGTCTCAAGTATGCTCACGAAAACGGATGCCTTTGGTATAAGGATACATGCAGCAGTGCAGCAAGAAATGGTCACATTGAATGTCTCAAGTATGCTCACAAAAATGGATGCTTTTGGTGTACCGATAAATGGACATGTCAAGATGCTGCAAAAAATGGTTATCTTGAATGTCTCGACTATGCTCATAAAAATGGATGTTCTTGGGATAAATGGACATGCATTCTGGCGGTACGTTTCGGCCATCTTGATTGTCTCAAGTATGCTCATGAAAATGGTTGTCCTTGGGATGAAAAAACATGTAGTTCCGCGGCAGAATATGGTCACATTGACTGTCTCAAATATGCTTATGAAAATGGTTGTCCTTATCCAGAAATATTACTACCTACTATTGTTAAAGAAATTCTTATTCCAAAGTGGCGTGACTCTGTTAAGATTCGTCCATATATTCTACACTGGATGGAAGATACTACTAAAACATTGTGTGCAGAGAATAAACAAGGTAGAAAGCATGATTATGATACATTTGTAGAAGATTTTAACAATCTTATAAAATGTAAATAAAGTGTAATATAAAATTTATTTTAAATAAAAAATTAAAAATTTAATAGTTTAATACTTAATATAAAATTGATATACAACCAAGAACAAATGACGTCAAAACAATATACATTTGACGCAAAATTAATATACAACCACGAACAAATTACATCAAAACAATATGTATCCAAAGTAAAATGATATGTACTAGATACACATGTTATAGAAATAACAAAAGAAGAAATATTGTTAGCAATAGCAAAAGGAGAGATTGCAGTAGAAATAAAAAAAAATCAAGCAACAATACAATGTCTGGTGATGTTATAAAAAAACAAACTACAAGAAACATTTGTTGATAACCTCCAATGTATACTTGATGCAAATGAGAAAAAGCTGCTATACCTATGATACCAACTAATAATATTTTTTTAATCTTATAAATTATAATAAAAAAATTGAAAAATTTATTTATTATATACTATAATAAAAATATTATAATCAAAACAAAACAAGAGCAATGTCTGATGAAATGAAAAAAGAGATAGATATAGTGTTATCATTAGTGAGTAATAGTCCATTATTAACTCCAGAAGAAGCTGAAGAATGTAAAACTATTTTAACAAAACTATTAGTAAAATATGAAGAATGTAAAAATAATATTAAGCAGATTACGTTAAAATTAAAGATAGCAGAGTTACGTGCGTTAGGAGCAAATACAAAAGTAAAATCAGCAATAACTTTTATTAAGAAGTTATTGGTTTCAAAAGTAGAAGAACTAGAAGAATCAAAATCACTAGTAAAAAAAAAAGAATCACTAGTAAAAGAAAAAAAATCACTAGTAGAAGATGATGTAGAAGATGACGTAGAAGATGACGTGGAAGATGACGTGGAAGATGACGTGGAAGATGACGTAGAAGATGACGTAGAAGCAGACAAAGCAGACGAACTACAACAACAACAGCCAGTAAAATTAGTTAAGTTAGTATTTAACAAATCCGGTTCTGGTTCTGGTTCTGGTTCTGGTTCTGGTTCTGGTTCTGGTTCTGGTTCTGGTTCTGGTTCTGGTTCTGGTTCTGGTTCTGGTTCTGGTTCTGGTTCTGGTTCTGGTTCTGGTTCTGGTTCTGG
>Ga0214919_10010954_pt1 | contig 11378 bp, 10 predicted proteins | sample LL1503_MetaG_FD_177994 | JGI IMG/M metagenome (GOLD analysis project Ga0214919, IMG submission 177994) | Freshwater microbial communities from Lake Lanier, Atlanta, Georgia, United States - LL-1503 | ecosystem: Environmental > Aquatic > Freshwater > Lake | place: USA: Georgia | collected...
AATGATGATGAGAATGATGATGAGAATGATGATGAGAATGATGATGAGAATGATGATGAGAATGATGATGAGAATGATGATGAGAATGATGATGAGAATGATGATGAGAATGATGATGAGAATGATGGTGATAATGATGATGGTGATGATGATGATGGTGATAATGATGATGGTGATAAAGATAGTTTTGATATTAATTTGGATGATGAAGATAAGAATGACAGTAATGATGGTGATGATGATGATAAGAATGACGGTAATGATGATGTCGACCTTGATTTATTATGGCAACCCAATTTAGACCACCATTCTGATGAGAGTCTACAAGGACTCATTCAGTCTCGACATTTCATCGATAACATATCAGACGAAGGAAAGCTGTTGCTATTACAAACCAAAAAAATATTTCAACTTCCGGATAATAACCAAGACAGAATCACCGGGACATCCGCGACCATTATCGTTAAAAATTTTCAGACACTAAAACCTAAAACGTGGCTAAGTGATGAAGTCATTAATGCTTTTTCGCTTCTTTTGCAACAAAGAGATGACGAATTGTGTCAACGTTATAAAAACCGAAAGCCAAGTGTCGTGAAAACTACCTATTTGATGACCAAATTAATATTCGAAAACAACAACTTTAATTTTAACAATGTGCGAAGGTGGATAGGTAATTCAGCGACAAAGCTTCAAACTCCCAACCCCTTTACATCATGGGATAAATTGATTTTACCATGTAATGTCTCTAATAGCCACTGGTTTCTAATCGTCATTTTTTTTGAGAGCAAGTTGATTCTTCTATTTGATAGCATGGATTCAAGTGTCAAAAACCATAACTTGTTCTTGTCATCGGCGTTTCTCTTAGTACGTCACATGGCGAGACATTTTAAAGTAATTGATTTTAATCATTTAGATTGGAAATTAGGAATTGCAAAATCACCTAAACAGGAAGGTGATGCATACAATTGTGGTATGCATGTCATCTTGAATATGGATTTTATCTCCGACAATTTGAAACTATCGTATGATAAAGTCCAAGCAAGAGGTTATTTAAGAACAAAAATTGCACAAGATATTCTGCGAGACAAATTAATATACCCGTTGGCGCATCATGAATCGGATCCACGAAAAACGTATCCCTACACCCCCTTTGAACCAAATTTCAACATTGCGGAATTACGCAATCCTTTTTATAAGCCGTGGAAGCAAATATTTATTGATGGTAAGGTTGTAATCAACGACAGAGAAAAGCAAAAGGCGGCCAACCAGAAAAAGAGTATTCATTTCAATCTTGTTGACGATGAAGCTGTTGAGACCGAAGTGGACTACGAACCTTTAGATTATTATAATTCTGATGATGATGATGATGATGATGGTGATGATGGTCCCGGAGGTGGTGGAGTTGGCGATGATGGTGATGATGATGATGATGATGATGATGGTGATGATGGTCCCGGAGGTGGTGGAGTTGGCGATGATGGTGATGATGATGATGATGATGGTCCCGGAGGTGGTGGAGTTGGCGATGATGGTGATGATGGTGATGGAGGTGGTGGAGTTGGCGATGATGGTGATGGAAATGTATCGGGTCAAACGATGCCATCAAAGCAATTAAGGTATCCGGCTAACATGTTTTCTCTACCCGCCCTTTTAGGGAAGACGAAAGCTCTACCGATTCAAAAATCTGTTCTTTCTACAAAAGGCGCTGCTAAAGAATTACCAATTCCGCCAGTTGGTAAAAAAGGGAGTGTGAAAGCCGACAATTATTTGCAAACCGTACTCAAACAGGCGCATGCTACAAGGCATTATATCCCAGAAGAAATCAATGAAAAAAATGATATACATCACGATGTCCCAACTCTCAAATCACCGATATTATCGTCACCTTCTTCGTCATCATCACCTTCTTCATCATCATCATCATCATCATCACCTTCTTCATCATCATCATCACCTTCTTCATCATCATCACCTTCTTCATCATCATCACCTTCTTCATCATCCTCGTCTTCTTCATCATCCTCGTCTTCTTCATCATCCTCGTCTTCGTCATCATCCTCATCTTCTTCATCATCCTCGTCTTCTTCATCATCGTCATCAAAGAAAGTTCAAAAATCAAAAGAAAATCTGTCCAAAAAGATAGAGAAAAAATCCCAAAAGAAAAAGATAACACAAAAAAATCAGGCGAAAAAAGAAAAACAACCACAACCTAAACAACACATCACAAGAAAACAGGACAAAAAACAATAATATAATGCAAATCACAATTTAATTTAATGATCAACGAATGGAATCAAAGAAAGATAAATCAAAACGTGTGACAGTTGAAAAACTCATTGTCGGTAAATCTGCTGCTGGCGTGATCAACAAGATGGCGTCACCTCCGAAATTCCAAGGGGGGAGAAAGAAGAAGACGACAGCGACCGTTATCCCTGACTCTCCCTTTTTTAAAACAACGGCTGATTTAGAAGACTTTTTGATTGCTTGCCTTGATTTGGATAACCTCACTCCTCACTGGACGAAATCATGAGACAAACAATGCCGTTTTTTTTTCTTAAAATAAATAAATCAAAAAATAAATTAGTTGATGTCCACCAATCATCCCATTATTCCCGATTCTAGTCAATATCTTTACGAAAAACAATTTATATCCATTCATTCCGATGACAGGGATCAGTGCAAATATCCATCCCCTTCGTACTTTGAGATTGAATTACCGCAAGATTATTGTAATGTCCAGGCAATCAAACTGCATGATTGGTACATTTCCCCAACCGACATTCGTGTATTTTCAGCTTATCAACAAAATAATTTTCTTTGTTTTACCGTGTATTTTCCAACAACCACCGCTCAATGCTCTCTTTTGATTGAAGATGGGACCTACAACTCAGCACAATTATGCAATGAATTAACAAATAAGCTAAATGATGCGGTGCAAAAGGAGACGTCATTAGCGTACACATCATTTATAGTAGTATTCAATCAGATCAGTCAACAATTTTATTTTGGAAACACAACCAATCAATTCGATATTAATCCCGTTTCCGTAAATGGATCTTACAACCCCTTTTTAAACGCTCTAGGTTTTGTGAACAATAACATTGCCTACTCTTCAAGTGATATAGCGGATGTATCATCCACTTTGTTTTCTTTGCCTGTTTCGGATTCCATATGGTTACAGGAGGGATATGTCATCATACCGCCGAATCGCGCGAGGATAGCCATGGAATCGTATATATATATGGAATTATCAGGAATGAATGGTTTGGATGAAAGCATGTCTGGACTTCCTGTGACTCAATCTGGCAATACAACATTGACAGGCGGATGTACTCAATTTCGACAACCTTCTCAAAACATTGCAGCGAAAAGTTGTATATCAGCCAACAAGATATCATATAGTGGCAAGGTGAAATCTGCCTTTGCGAAAATTCCCTTGTCAAATCCTGTATGCGATTTGGCAGCCTATTACCCAACGGCTGCGCCCTATGCTGCGTCGGGAATTTCCTTGTCGGCTACTTCGACTAGCATGATAAAAAGTTTTTACCCGCCTTTAGAACGCATACGGAAAGTGGGCATCTTTTTAAGGTATCATTCTGGACAAGCGGTTGATTTTGGGACGAATACTGGTTTTTCCATCACCTTGGAATTGGATTTAATGCGTGCGCAAAACATTCGTCCCGTGAATATGTATATTCCAGCAGCTTCTAGTTTTCTTTGACAGCATAATATTATCTGAATACAACAAAAAGAGCACTCAAAAAAATAATAATAAATGAAAATTTTTGAGCCAATAAAGACGCAGAAAGTCTTTCAAAACTCTTTTTTTCTGTTCATGTATCTCGGTCGTGGAGTTCATGATCAATATGTGACAAGTGCGAAAAAATATATCCCCTTTTGCAAAATTATGGACCTTTCGACGATTGTAGTAGATTCAAGTGGCAAAAATTTTTGTGAAGGACTGCTAAATACGAACCAGGCTTATAGAGATTTCAAGACGAACAAAAAATTGAATTTTTTTTTAGGATTAATCAACATAGAAACGAAACTTTTGGTCGGTGTCTCCTATGGTGAGTTAAAAGGGGCATTGGAAATAAAAATGTTTTGTGGGCACAAACTATTCAAAGGGGTGGGGAAGATATTGATGAATACACTTCAAGCGATTGCTTTTGATTTGCATGAGCATAATATGTGTGATAAAATTTGTTTGACCTCTGTAGCTGTGAAAACAACAACTGAGTTTTATGCAAAAATGGGGTTTGTGAATGAGGATCGCGATTTTAAGAAAACCTTTGTGGAAGGAATTCAGTTGCGCAAAGAATGGGTAATCGATGAAGCTATTGATAAAAAAAATGCAATAATAAGAATGGCGGAAAATCACGACCGTCCGATAACTTTAGGATTCGACAAGAAGATTATTTTAAAACCATTATCAAATGAAGCAGAAGATTTAAAACTTTTAAAACGATATTTAAATCGAAAAGACGATGAAAAAGACGAGGATGATGAAAAAGACGAGGATGATGAAAAAGACGAGGATGATGAAGAAGACGAGGATGATGAAGAAGACGAGGATGATGAAGAAGATGAGGATGATAAAACTGAGGTTTTGCAGAGTTCAAAACGAAAAATGAGTCAAAATAAAAAAACAACGCTTGTGCGAAAAAGGGTGGGGAAAACAAGAAAAAGGGTGGGGGAAACAAGAAAAGCATCTCCTCCACAGAAAGAGGTTATTGTAATCGATGATGATGATGATGATGATGATGTTGATCAGTCTTTCCAAAAAGCACGTAAAAAGGATATAATTGTTATTGATGTTGATGATGATGATGATGATGATTTATCAATCATTCGAAAAAAAAAAGCACGTGGTGGGACACGGTCAATAAGAGTGGGACACGGTCAATCAAATTTGAATAAGCGTCAAATCATGTACAAATAATAGACCCTCAAGTTCATCATCTTCATGAAGCGTGTGCAACAGCGCAACATATTTGCCAATGACATTGATCACATAATGTTTTTCGACCTCTGTTAAAATACAAAGGCTCTCGAATTCTTCGCGTTTCACATAGGACAAGATATTATCTAAAATGTCAAGAAGGGAAAATGGCATTTTTCGTAGTTCCCCCAACCCCCTTTCGATATCCCGATCTCGAATACACGCCTTTAAAAAAATGGAGAGCTGCGAGAAGGGAATTGTTGAACATAAATCCATGATAAACGGTTTTGACATTTCTTCAATCCGAGGTTGATAGAGCTTCAAAACTTCAAGATACGTCATCAATCGCTTCATGTTACCCGATGCAAGTTTTGTCAAATATCCACTCATGTTGTCATCTATGGCATGCAATTTTTCCTTTAAAAGCATATTTTGAAATAATATTCTTGTTTGGTCTAAAGTAAGGGGGGTGATCTTTAGTATCAACAATCGTGATTGAATGCTACTCAATACACGTGATACATTCGTGCATGTAAAAATAAAATGAATCGAATGTTTGTATTTGTCGATACAATTTCGAAACATTTGCTGACGGGATTCCGACAAACAGTCTATATCATCTACCACGATCACCTTTTTTTTGTTTTTGATACATGAGGATGTGCGACAAAACGTTTTTAAATTATCTCGATAAAATAAAATCCCCTGATCAGCAGACCATTGATTAACTCGTAAAATATTTTGTTCTATTTTTTCTGACGGCAACTTTTCGTCATCTACTTCACCACCTTTGAAATATTCCTCTAGCATAATAGTCAGAAAGGTTGTTTTCCCTCCATATTTCGTCGCGCAAAATAAAATGGCGATAGAATCCGCCCGTAACAAAGAACCTAATAATTCTGACAAATCTTTATGCGTATCTTGCACGTGTGCTAATTGCGTGGGGGAATACTTTATTTTAATGTGGCTTTCCATGTTTTGCTTTTCTCCTCGTTTCGTGTTTTTCTTCTTCTCCTTGTGTCAAAAAAAATGTTTAAATGCAGTTACCAAAAACAAAGCAAAAAAAATGAATCATTATGAGAATCTGCATGTTAGTCCTTTGGCATCAATGCTCGAAATTAAACAGGCGTATCGGGTACTCTCTTTGAAATATCACCCTGATCGCAATCAGAACAACATTAAGGAATCCACTGCTGCTTTTCAGAAAATTCAAGAATCCTATAACATTTTATCAGATAATGAAAAAAGACGCGAATATGATTCATTTCATTCAATATCATCATCATCATCATCATCATCATCTGCAGACAATGTGAATAATAATATCAACAAGATGGAAGACTTCATCATGCAAGGAGTTGGTGCCGTGGCTCAAATGTTCAAGCCTCCGGCTATCATTAAGCATGTGGAAATTAGTATGGAAATGGCATACAATGGTGGCAAAATTCCCATTACCGTAGAACGAAATATTAGGGAAGGACATGGATTCTACAATGAAACCACAACTCTGTACGTTGACATTTTCCCTGGCATCGATGATAACGAATTAATTGTTTTGCAAAAAGAGGGAAATGAAAAGAATGTCAAAGGGGATGTCAAAGTATTTGTGCGCATCCGAAATGAAAACTCCCATTTTGAAAGGAAGGGGTTAGATTTGATATATGTCAAGCACTTGTCATTGAAGGAATCTCTGTGCGGCTTCTCTTTTCAAATAACCACTTTGGAGAAGAAACAATTTTTATTGAAATCGACGGAAAATAAAGTTGTTGTACAACCTGGACAAGAAAAGGTGATTCAGAACATGGGGATGATAAGAGAAGGTCAAAGGGGGGATTTGATAATCCGGTTTATAGTTGATTTTCCAGTCACCCTTGAGCAAACGGTGCGAGACAAATTGAATGAGATATTATAATTTAAGAAGCCAAAAAATGCATTTTTTTGCGGTGTCTTTGCGGTGACGACGTTAGTAGTATTTTGATGTACACAGTTTTTTTCTTGATTGTGATTTTTTTTTACCGTGGTTGTTTTGATGGTTCTTTTGATGGTTCTTTCCATGTTTCTTTTGATGGTTCTTTCCATGTTTCTTTCCATGTTTCTTTCGTGTACCACCAATTATAGGTTTTCCATAATCAAATCCAAGATATGTACTTACATCATGACCACTTTTTGCCAGGCCACCTTTCGAAATATTTTTGGTATTCAACTTAAAAGTGAATACGAGTCTGTCTGGGACACATATTTTTGTAACATCGGTGTGAACATTATGTGCGATTGTAGCGACAATGTTCGGAAATAGTTTATTAGAAGATGAATTCGAAGATGTAGGTATTGGTAAACTAATCCCATGATATTTTACCCCGACTTTTAGAATATCAACAAGTGTTTTCCAAATATCGTGGGCATGCAAAAACGCACTTTTAAAATTGAGGTTACTGAAATCATTTCTTTTTACCTCTGCATTATTCATGTATTCTTGAAACATATAGTAAAAATGTGGATAAACACTAGGTCCATTAAGGAGGGTCGCAATACTGTTGAACAAAACTGTCTTTTTATTTGTATCGCTAAAGTTGCTATGGACAATCCAACCAGATGGTGATTTTTCAAAGTACTTGTCATACATGCTGCCTATATAGTTTGGATAGTCTGGGCCACTCTTATTATTATAAAAGGGGGATATGAAGCCATTATCCCATATTTTGATAACATCCGAACTGTGTACGTCTGCAGTTTTTTCGAATCGAAGTGGGAACCCTGGGAATGAATACTTTTTTATGGTGTCAGTTGCAATATTTGGATGACAGAGTGCAATCGTTTTTGTGTCACTTAATTTGACGATAAGTTTTGATGAATTGTTGGATGTTGTCTGTTGTGGTGCTGCTGATGTTGTTGTTGAATTAGGTACTATGTTTTCCTGATTCGGCATTTGTGCACTCTGCAATGGTGGAGGTTGCGAAAAAGACGATCCCATTTTATATTTATAATTATAACGCAAAAAAAAAGATAGCAATATTATTCACGTACATATTTATAAGAATAGAAACAAACAATGATTCGAGAAGATGACCGACTCCTGTTTGCTTCATCTTCATCTTCATCATCAAAATCATCATCATCGACATCAAATACGATGAAACATTTTATAGAGGATCAAAGAGTGGATTTCAAAGGGGTGACATACAACGGCTATAAATTAAGTAATGTGCTCAAGCAGTTGATCCAAACACTAGAAAAGGCCCAATTAGAACCAAGCTGCTACTGGGTGGCGGAGCTGACTTGTAGTGGTCATTTTGTTGAAATATGGGAAACGTTTATTTTTTTTTATAGTCGCTGCATTCATGGTGGAAACCCTGATTTGGCGCCATGGTTGGCGAAACAATTAGTTGGGTTCAAAACAAAAATGAAAATCGAAGGACATGTAACACCCCCTTTGAATTATAGAAATTGTCCAGATATGCGGCGTTTGTATATGATCATAACATCGCGTCTTGTCAATTCACATCGAGTCTGTAACTTTGATGATGTGAAAATCTCCAAACCGGAATTTGAATTTTCCTACATGACAACAATGTTATCAGATAATATCCCCCCATCCTTTGCCGTGGAAATGGCTTTGCAAAATTTTTCGTATTATGGCGGATTGGAAATACCTTTGAAGGAATTATTTTGGCAAGTTCGCGAGAAGAACATGGTGCGTGCAAAGTATTGGTTATTTTGGATCTTGGATTTTGCGATCGTCACTGAAAAAAAGCTAAATGATCAGAATGATGAAGAAGCTTACAATGACATTGTGTGGACAATCTGGAAGTATTTGTTGACAGGGTTAAAGGAGGAACAGGTAGTAGAGAAGAAAAGGATACATGCATTATTCGAGTTATTTAAATTTCATTTGAGCAGCAAAGGGAAAAATAAATCGAAATGGACACGCGTAACAGCATTGCAGTGGCGTCAACGCAAATACGTATTATTGTTCGCCATTCATATTTTCGCCAATGTGGTGGGTATCTACACAAATCATTGTCAAATGGATAACATGCCAGAACTCGAGATAATGCTCGATAGCATCTATCGTCAAATAAAAATACAAAAAAGGTCAAAATAACAAATCATAAAAATAATCATTATTTTATTCTTTGCATCCGCATTTCCCCCCCTTTTATTTTTTTGATGGACAAAAAAAGAATGACAAAAGTGGAAGTTGTCATAATTGATAAGAGTGGGAATTGCTTGACAAAAAAACTGGATATGAAAAAAATGGGTGAAATGAAATTGTCAAGACAAACCGAATGGAAAAAAAATGGTATTGTGATGGTTCTTTTCGGGAGTACATTGATGCCTAAAAAGTTACCTGCAAACGAAAATAAATTTGAGTTTCCGCCTCCTGTGGATTCAACGCTGTTTTTCGGAAATTGCATCGTAGCTGCCTATCGGAATGGAGTTTCCATAAATTTTACAACGGAAATGTGGGAAGTATCTTACGAAGAATTAATGGAAGGGTTTGAAAACCTCGACGACACCAAAATGGAAGATGATGAGGAGGAGGAAGAGGAAGATGATGAGGAGGAGGAAGAGGAAGATGATGAGGAGGAAGATGATGTTGATGATGAGGAGGAAGATGATGTTGATGATGAGGATGAGGATGAGGATGAGGATGAGGATGATGATGTTGATGATGAGGATGAGGATGAGGATGAGGATGATGATGAGGATGATGATGATGATGAGAATGATGACGACGAGGAAGAAGAAGAAGGAGATGATGAGGAGGAGGAAGATGATGACGAGGAAAATGACGATGAGGATGATGAGGATGAAAAAGAAAAGGAAGATTCTGAAGTTGTTGTTCACAACAATGACAAAGGTATAAAAGACACTGACGTGGTCAATCAAGTCTGTGAAGGAGAGGTTTCAATTGTTGATGTTAAGGTCGCATTTGATGAGTTGGATGAAGAGTCTTTTGTCAAATAAATGTAGTAAACTATCGCATAGTCGGATTTATCATATTTCATTTGAAACGTGTAAGCAACGTGATTAATTCGACAAATTTGACGCACGACAGTTACCAATCGTTTATATGATTGTTTTCTATTCACGTAGTATTTTTTTGAATTAAAGTAGTACGGACGGTAAAAATCTAAAAAGGAGGTGAGTAGAGATGCAACATTATTGAAGCACGCCCTTTTATACGATTCGGGCGTTAGAATAAAATACTCAGAAGTCTTTGATTTCCCGGTGACGCATATTTCATGAAGGAAATCAACTAATTTATCAAGTGGTACATTCTCCTGGTTAAATATTTGCGACATGTGGTAAATAATACTTTTTTCGATAAGGAATCTTGATTTATCAGCCGAAAACATTTGGCACCAAACTTTTTTATGATTGAACTTTTTTTAGTTCAAAAATATTTGTTATTTCTCAATGATGATACAGATCACACAGCTTCGATAAATTTCCCAAATATTTAAGAACTTTTACTTGGTCATTTCGAGACATATCTGCAATTGGTGTACGTAACCTATTTATACCTGCGATGATGAGTTGTTTGTTTGGCGTGTCTTCCAAGTCTTCCGCATAATCCTTTGTGGTGAAAAATGTTAATATATCTTGTTGTAAATCTTCGTTTGGTTCTTCTTCTATATTGTTGTCATTTCTACATATAACAGTGCTATATTTGTCATTTACAAAATGTTGCCAACCTTGAATTAAAATTTTAGGATTTGTCTTGCGAAGTAGTTGAAAAGTTCGTTTTGTTGATAAAATGTCAACATTTTCAGGAAAAACGCGCAATAAATCTTGCACAAACAGGTCAAATTGGTCATTAAATACTTTTAGGTATTGAAAACTATTCATCTTTGTTTTTCTTATATTTTCTTGTTTTTATATTACATCTGTTTCCATGTTTTGTTTTGCTACCACCTCGAAATATATGATCAGTTGGGTCAATACATAAAAGTTTGTCCTCAACCTGTGCATCGTCAATGTAATCTAGAAAAAATGAAAGTAATGCATCGCATGAATACTGATCAATTTGATTCTTCATGAATAATGTATATATTTTTTCAATATATGTTTTTATGGTGTCTTTACTTTGTGTGGATTCTGATAATGATGATGATGTCCGTATTGTGTTTTTTATAAACTGTAACATTGCATCTAAGCTTTCGTCTTCAATGGATTCTTTTAAATGAATACCAATGAATTCTTCTATATTGATATCTTTCGCTAATAATTTTGATCTATTTTGAGATGATATGACATTGAATTCTTTGTTTTCGCTATAGTATACAAGTTGATCTAGTTTCAGACCGTTTTTAAAGTATCGCAACTGTATGATGCGTGTTGATGCAACAACTTTTTTGTCATTTCGATAATATTTTCGATAATCTAGATCTTCTTGTTTTGGATAACAGATTACATTTTGACTTGTTTCGCG
>Ga0214919_10010955_pt1 | contig 11377 bp, 1 predicted proteins | sample LL1503_MetaG_FD_177994 | JGI IMG/M metagenome (GOLD analysis project Ga0214919, IMG submission 177994) | Freshwater microbial communities from Lake Lanier, Atlanta, Georgia, United States - LL-1503 | ecosystem: Environmental > Aquatic > Freshwater > Lake | place: USA: Georgia | collected 2015-03-15
GCACTAGCTAGCAAACCATATGTAAACCCTGTTAGTGCGCCCACCAATTTAGTGGCAACGGTCGCTGCCGGTAACACAACGGCAACCATTGCTTTTACCAATTCAACTAGCACGGACAATAGTCCTATTACAAATTATCAATATTCAACGGATGGCGGAGCCACATATAGTGCATGTAGCCCGGAAACAACGAGTTCTCCTATTACCATTACGGGATTAACCATTGCACGAACGTATAGCATAGTAATAAGAGCCGTTACGGCAGTAACCAGTGCAGGACTACCATCGGCGCCAACAACGGTCACACCTTATACAGTTCCAAATACACCAACTTCATTGACGGCAACTGGATCAAATGGAACGGCAATAGTATCGTTTGTTGCACCAACCAACAATGGAAATGCCATTATCAATTATCAATATTCGGTCAATGGCGGATCGTTTACCGCATGTATTCCGGCAGTCACATCAAGCACTCCTATTACGATTACGGGATTGAATAATGGACAATCGTATAGCATAGTAATAAGAGCCGTCAATGCAGCAGGAGCTGGGCCATCATCGGCGCCAACAACAGTGACGCCTTATACAACTCCTGGGGCGCCCACATCGCTATCGGCTACTGCGGGGAATAGCAAAGCGATCATCGCGTTTTCGGCGCCTGCAAGCAATGGAGGAAGTGCTATTACCAATTATCAATATTCGATCAACAATGGATCGTCATATACATTGTGTAGTCCGACAACAACGAGTTCTCCAATTACCATTACGGGGTTGACAAATGACCAAGCTTATACCATATTGATCAAGGCAGTCAATGCAGGCGGCGCAGGAACCGCGTCATCATCGGTCACAGTAACGCCGAGAGCCTTTATACCTTTAGCTGGAGGTTTAGTCTTTGATGGTAGTAGTAATTTATCGTTGCAACCGGGCGTAGCACTAGGTTCTGGCGCATATACAGTGGAATGTTGGCTGTATAATAATGATAGTTGGCCAGCTAGTCCTACCAGTCAACCCAACCTTGGTTTATTAGGTTGTGCAGTTCATAATGAATTGTATGGAATAAATCTTATGTTTGTCAGTAACAGTCAAATTAAAATAGATATTAATGGAGGAGCTGGAACATTGAACTATTCATTTGCAACGCCGTTTTTAATCAATACATGGTATCATTTTGCGTTGGTCAGAAATAGCAGTATGATTGAAACGATCTTTATGAATGGAGTCAAGGCATCGACAGCAACAGGCGGACGTAATATTGTTGGAGGACAACAAATAAATGATGCCAAATCATTGGTAGACAATAGTTTATTTGCATATTCGGGACATACCGATCAAATTGGACGTTCGTTTCAAGGATATTGGACGGGATATCTTACCAACTTTAGAATGGTAGCGGGAACGGCCATATATGATCCAACGGCGGCGTCGATCACTACACCCACAGCGCCATTGACAAAAGTAACAAATACGGAATATTTGATGTTGGGTAATTATGAAGAGGTAGATGCAGCAAGCGTCCAAACAGTGTCAAATAGTGTTGTTTCTTCGACAACAAAGAAAGTAACTCAATTGTTGACGGCAGTGCCATTTTAATAATACAATCATTTATTTCAATTTATTGTATCATTATTTTATTCATTAAATTGGAAGTGCAACGAGAACCAAATCTAAAAAATCATTGACTGTTGTTGTTCCAGTCGTAGTAACAATCCAACTTGTAATAGTGCTTCCAATAGGTGCCGAGTTCCATACATAAAAAGTTGTGGTAGGCATGGAAACGTTAGATTGATTATAATAAGAAAGTGTGTTAAAAATAATATTTGAACTATTATTGTAAGAAAGAGAATATGTCACTGTGCCGGCAGGGCTCTTGGATCCAGACACTTTCATAGCTAATATTATATTTTGATTGGTGATTGTATAAGAGCTACTTGGAGTTATGGTCCAAGAAGGCGTTGGGGTAGTAAAGGTTAAATAATAAGGAAGTCCAGATCCAGTTTGCACTGTAGGAACAGCAATAACATTATTACCATACATAGCTAATTTATAAATAGCAGTAGTAGACATACTGACAGTATTCCAAGAAGCACCACTATTTGTGCTGTAATAAGTGGTATAAACTTTATCTGCGCTTTGATACATTAATATAGCATTGTTACCGTAAATAGCAATATTATTTGTAGCAGAAGTGCCAGACACATAAGAGGTAACGCCACTCGATACTTGCCAAGTTTGTCCGCCATTACTACTATAATAAGGAAGTATGGCAGGGATGGTAGCAGCACTAACTGCAACAACGTTATTACCATACATAGCTAAAATCCAATTAGAATTACTAGGTAAATTAGAAAGAGTCCAAGATGCACCACTGTTAGTGCTGTAGTAAACGTTGTTTGCATATGTAGTAACAGCATTGTTTCCGTAAATAACAACACTGATATAACTAGAAGAAGAAGCTGTTATATTTTTTGAAGCTTGCCAAGTTTGTCCGCCATCACTACTATAATAAGGGACAATTGAACCACTTGAAGTAGCAACCACATTATTACCATACATAGCTAAATTCCAAATATAGGGGGTTAAAAGTGTAGCATTAGAAGCAGTCCATGTAATACCATAATTAGTGCTGTAAAAAATTGTCATAGTAGATGCCGCAGTGCAATAACATAAGACAGCATTACTACCATAAATATAAATAGAATTATTAGGTGAATTATTACCTGCATAAGTAGTAATACCACTTGATGCTTGCCAAGTCTGTCCTCCGTTACTACTATAATAAGGCACTATGCCACTTCCAGCAGTTCCGGTAATAGAAACAGCAACAGCATTACTTCCATATATAGCAAAAGTCCATATTATATTAATACTACCACCACCAAGATTGGGTAAATTAGAAGCAGCCCAAGAAGTTCCACTGTTTGTGCTATAATAATTAGACATAACTCCTGCTGATGAAGATGCGTCCCTTAAAATAGCATTACTACCATACATAACAGCATTGTTAGAAGAAGAAGTAGCGCTTGCAGAATATGTAAATCCTGTTGAAACGGTAGCTGAAGCAGTTGGAGCAGAATAAGTTACTGCGCTTGCAGCTGTATTCTGTGCAATAGGATACACACCTAAATTAGTTGCGATTTTACCAGAAAAACTAATTTGCCCAGACACATCGAGAACCTGTGAAGGATTAATTTTACCAATACCAACATTACCACCGCGAGGCTGGATAATGGTTTGTCCAATCGTGCTACCACATGCATCAATAATACAGGATCCGGTAGGTTGAAGAATCAAGTTATCCATAAAACTGACATCGACACCAGTTCCGTAACTGTAAGGATTAGATTGCACATTGAAAACTAAAGCACTAGAAGATGTAGAGGAGGCATCGCCATAATAATTGTAATTAAATATTTTTCCAGCAGTAGTAGCCAAGATACCACCACTGATCGATTCATAGTAGGCAATCGATGCATAATCATTGCCAAAATTGGTTGTGCTTGGGAAAACGATGGAAGAGACACCAGACACATCGCCATGTTGGAGAACCAAGGTTCCGCCAGAAGCAGTAGGAAATGTTCCAGTAGCTTCCCAAATACGAGCAGCGCCAGGATAAGGATTGTTACCAGTAGTAAAATTGGTATTGCCCGATGAAATATCGAGAGCATATGTATTTGCGACTTTTGTTGCTCCACTACTGATAGGCAATCCTGAACCGAGACCAATCGCACCTCTTTGTGCATACAGTTTATTATTGATGGATGCATCTGATCCAACAAACAAACGTCCGTTTACAGAAAGATCAGAAGCAACTGTTAACCGACTACCAAATGATGCATCTGATCCAACAAACAGTTTTGCATTTGCAGAAACATCTGTAGCAACAAACAAACGGTTATTAAAAGACGCGTCACCAAGACCAAACATGCGGCTATTAACAGATAGATCAGTAGCAACAAACAAACGGTTATTCAAGGAGGCGTCACCAATACCAAAGAAACGTGTATTGACTGACATATCCGATGCAACCGATAAACTATTAGAAAACGAGGCATCACCGATCAAGAAAAGACGCGCGTTTGCACTACCATCACTAGACGTAAAGAGTCGCGAAGACATGGTCACCGTATTGCCTGTCGTAGAAAAGAATCGACTATTTGCAATAAGATCGTTAGCAGCATAAAGACGACCAGCCAAAGAAAGATCATTACTAGTGTAAAAAAGGCGACCAGTAGTAATACTGTCTGAACCAACTAAGACACGACTGCTAGACACATCTGAAACAACAGACAATTTTTTATTAAACGTTGCATCAAGATTAGTGAACATTTTACCATTAAAACTAGAATCTAGAGTAACAAATAGACCATTGTTACTGCTACTATCAAGACCGACAATAAGATTTCCAATGACAGTTGTATTATTTTTTACAAGAAGATAATTGGTTATTGACATGGGAAACCCTATATTATTAAACAATCTTCCTCCAACATAGGCATCATTTTTTGTAAATGATTTACCAGTAAATTGAGCATCATTATTAATATTGTTAAACAAACGGTTAACACTAAGATCTGAACCAACAAAAAGTTTTCCATTTAAAGAAAGATCCACAGGATAAAAAAGGCGACTACCAGCATTTACGTCCAAACCAACCAACAAACGTCTATTAAAAGAAACATCTGAAACAATAGAAAGATTTTTTGAAAACGAAGCATCGTTAACTAGAGAGAGTTGTCCATTTATAGAGGCATCTGCAACTACAAACAAACGATTGTTGAAAGATGTATCATTGTTGGTAACTAACAAACGCGCATTGACGGAAAGATCAAAGGGCGCATTTAAACGACTACTGAAAGACGCATCACCAACCAAAAAGAGACGACTGTTTGCACTCACATCGCCGGCAACAGATGACCGAGATGAAAATCGAATATCAGTATTGAGTGGCGTAATCAATTTTCCTGCAGACGTCAGATCAGAGGAAACAAAGAGACGACCAGATAAAGACGCGTCACTTCCAACAAAAGCTCGGTTAACACTTGCATCTGTTTTAAAACGTAGTATACCGTTCACCGAGACATCACCAATAACAGCGAGTCGACCATTCAAAGACACATCACCGCCGACAAAAAAGCGACCATTCAAAGAAAGATCACCGCCGACAAAGACTCGTGCATTTGCACTTGCGTCATCACCAACAAGTAAGTTACCCATATACCCTTTAGTAATATACCAAGTTGTGCCAACTGGTGACAACCGGGCAGTCGGAGCTACAAAATTTACAACGCTATGCACAAGCGTCCAATTGCCGGTAGATGAGGCAAAACTATAGTCGTTTGAACCATATAAATTCCATGTATAAGGATCTCGAATATTAGCATTATCAGTTGCTGTTGACCATGTATATGAGTTAATAAACGTAGTAACTCCAAAATCGATGATAATGTATCCAGGAGGACTTAGCACAGCAGTTGTTGCGTTATTTGGCCTTTTTAAACATAACGAACTTCCAGTATTGTTATCAAATCCATATCCTACCGTTTGAACTGAAATATTAAATCCCAAATTAGTTTGGTAATTGGTAGCTTCTTGAGCTACAGATGGACATACAACATAATTGCCGTTACCATAAAAATACCAATCAAGAAATTGGATATAAAGGTCTACACCTTGAGTAGCTATTAATTCTAATTTATAATACCTATAATTAGCTCCATTGCTACCATAAGTTACATCATTGGCACCAAAAAGACGATTGCCTAAGGAAACATCACCAAGAGTATACAAACGAGCATTCTTACTAACATCACCAGAAGTAAAGAGCTTATTTGATACAGTTACATCATTGGAGGCAAACAAACGGTTACTCACCGTAAGATCAGAAGGCAGAAACAAACGTCCAGATAAGGATGCGTCACCGCCAACAAAGAGTCGATTTGCACTGGCATCAGCACCGAGACGTAGCTTACCGTTGAATGAAACATCGTTGTTAGTGGAAACAGTGAGTCGACCATTCAAAGATACGTCACCGGCAACAAAGAAACGACCATTCAAAGAAAGATCACCACCGACAAAGACTCTTGCATTAGCGCTTGCATCATTACCAACAAGCAAGTTACCTATAGTAGTAGCAAAATTCCACGTAGTGCCAACTGCTACGGAACGAGTAGATGTGGGTACAAATCCGGTTACACTGTGCAATAGTGTCCAATTTGTATTATCACTTGAACCATACAAATTCCATGCTGTAGGATCTCTTGCATTGACATCATTTGATGTAGACCATGTATACGAATTGATAGACGTAGTAACTCCAAAATCAATAACAACTGCTGCAGGGGGAACAATGGTAGGACCAGACATTTGAGCCGTGGTTGCTGTATATATTTTAAACTGTGTGCCAGAGTTGTTATCAAATCCATATTGTGGATTACCCTGATCAGTTACTGAACTAGTTGGGTTAGTGTTACTCATATTAACATATGAATAAGATGCGGCTGTGGATGGACAAGTAACGTATACACCGTTGTTATAAAAAAACCAATCGGTAAACGCTATCATATATGTTGGAGGCGTTACTACTGATATAAATTCTAATTTGTAGTATCGAAAAGCACCTTGATTTCTACCAATGGTTGCATCATTGGCACCAAAAAGACGATTGCCTAAGGAAACATCACCAAGAGTATACAAACGAGCATTTGCACTACCATCACCAGAAGTAATTAATTTGTTTGATACAGTTACATCATTGAAGGCAAACAACCGGTTACCCACCGTAAGATCAGACGGAACAAACAAACGACCAGATAACGACGCGTCACCACCAACAAAGAGTCGATTTGCACTGGCATCAGCACCTAAACGAACATTACTGTTGAAAGAAACATCTTTGTTAGTGGCAACAGTAAGTCGACCATTCAAAGATGCGTCACCAGCAACAAAGAAACGACCATTCAAAGAAAGATCACCACCGACAAAGATTCTTGCATTGGCGCTTGCGTCACCGCCAACAAGCAATTTAGTAGCTACTGTTACATCATTTCCACCATAAAAATTGTTACCTAAGGAAACATCACCGATAGCATACAAACGGGCATTCGCACCAACATCACCCGTTGTAAACAAACGCAACGGAAATCGAGTATCATTGGAGGAAGCAAATAAACGACCCACAGTAAGATCAGAAGGAACAAACAAACGACCAGATAAGGACGCGTCACCGCCAACAAACGCTCGACCAGCCATAGATACATCTATACCGACCAGAACATTACCGATGAATGAAGCATCATTAGCAACAGAAAGACGATTGTTAAATATTGCATCAGAACCAGTAACGAATCGACTATTCATGGTAATAACATTACCAACAAACAAACGTAAACTAGTAGTATCAGTTGCAACAAAAACGTTTTTAGCAAAAGAAACATCATTGGTCACGTATACCTTACCCAAAGTAGTAGCATCATTGGCAACAAACAAACGTCTATTTAAAGAGGAATCTCCAGCATTTGAAAAAAATCTATTTACAGAAATATCATTTGAAATAAATAAGTTACCTCCTAAGGAGAGATCCAAACGAGAGAACACGCGACCTACAGAAATATCTGCGTTTACAAACAAACGATTTCCAAGAGACACGTCCCCGCCAACAAACAAACGATTATTAAACGAAGCGTCGGATGCAACGTAGAGACGGTTACCAAAAGATGCGTCAGTGCCAACGAGTAAAGTAGAATTAACTAGACCATTGTTAGGAACAAGCAATCGGTTGGCTAACTTGGTATCTCCACTATTATAAAAGTTGCCATTTAAACTGACATCTGAGGCAACAGCCAAGTTGTTACCAAAAGATGCATCTTTCGCAACGGTCAAACGTTTACTAAAAGACGCGTCTAACAATACAGTCAAATTGTTACCAAAAGACGCATCTGAGGCAACGGTCAAACGGTTACCAAAAGACGCAATCGTGGCAACGGTCAAACGGTTACCAAAAGACGCATCGGACGCAACAAACAAGTTTTGATTTAAAGACGCATCTGACCCAACAAAAAGTTTGTTATTAAAAGACGCATCTGACCCAACAAACAAATCATTATTAAATGATGAATCTGCTGAAACAAACATGAGACCGACGAAAGACGTGTCAGAAGCTACAAACATACGATTATGAAACGAGGCGTCTGAAGAGGCCAACACATGTTGTGTAAAAGACGCATCGCCACTTACTAACAAATTACCTCCTATGGTAACATCAATTGGAAAAAACTTGCTTGCAGAAGGACTTGCATAGATAATTGCCATTTCTCGATCTGTTAAATATATATTTCCAGCGCTTGTTGCAAGAGTTGGAGTCACGCTTTGATTGATATATCCAGAACCTTGATTTAAACCAGACATACTAAAATTACCAGATCTTACAATCGTATCACTACCACTTTGGTCTAAAAAACCAGCAAGGTAGGATTGCTTTAAATAATTAGAACTCTGCGAAAGGTCTAACCAATTAGTAGACATTATACAATAATACAGATATTATATAATGTGACTAAAAAAATACGAATACTATACGAGACTAGATAAGTTAACATGGTAGTTGCAGAACAACTAGATCAACGTAATCGCTGGCATCACATGCAGTATTTGTCGAATTAATATTGACCGACCAAGAAGTGATGGATGCACTACTAGGTAAAGCGGTCGTGCTAGTCGTTGTTGTCACTGCAGAATTCCATACATAAAAAGACGTAAACGGTTGATGAATATTTTGCGATGCACAATAAAAACTAGTGCGAAATAAAGGTGTATTTGCAACCGCTCCAGTTCCATAACAAATAGACATATCACAAAGCGTGTTGGCTACAGTAGAATAAGCGGATCCTTTTACATAAACGAGAGTAGTGCCACCACTAATATTGACTACGGGAGTGGTTCCTCCACTGAGATTCCATGCAGTAGTTCCAATAGTATTAGCAGTTTTGGTTCCCACAAGATTTTGAGCCACAGGCGTCAAGTTGAACATGGAAGACACAATTTTACCAGAAAAAGCTAAACTACCCAAAATATCTAAAGGATAAGAAGGATTGATCTTTCCAATGCCGACATTGCCACCGCGAGGCTGGATAATGGTTTGTCCAACCGTGCTACCACATGCATCAATAATACAGGATCCGGTAGGTTGAAGAATCAAGTTATCCATGAAACTAACATCGACACCAGTTCCATAACTGTAGGGATTGGATTGCACATTGATCACGAGAGCAGACGAGGATGTAGAGGAGGCGTCACTGTAATAATTGTAGTTAAATTGTTTTCCTGCTGCAGTAGCCAAAATACCACCACTGATCGATTCATAATAGGCAATCGATGCATAATCATTTCCAAAATTGGTGGTGCTTGGAAAAACAATGGAAGACACACCAGACACATCACCATGTTGGAGAACCAAGGTCCCGCCAGAGGCAGTGGGCATGGTTCCAGTAGCTTCCCAAATACGAACCGCGCCAGGATAAGGGTTGACGCCAGTAGTAAAGTTGGTATTGCCCGATGAAATATCAAGTGTATATGTATTTGCCGCATTGCCTATCGGTAAACCTGAACCGAGACCAATAGCTGCACCTCTCTGTGCATACAAACGACCACTGAGAGATGCGTCACCACCAACAAAGAGACGTGCATTGACAGAAAGATCCGAGTTGACGAAGAGACGTCCACCTAATGAGATATCACCACCAACAAAAATACGGCCATTAACCGAGAGATCCGATGTAACGAAAAGACGTCCACCTAACGAAACATCACCGACAGTAAACATACGACCATTGACAGAAAGATCCGAGTTGACGAAGAGACGTCCACCCAAGGATGCGTCACCTCCGACAAACAATCGGTTTACTGATGCGTCGCCACCAACGAACAAACGTCCAGCTAATGATGCGTCGCCACCAACAGTTAAACGACCGCCAAATGAGGCGTCACCAGTAACAAACAAACGACCCGATAAAGATGCGTCACCACTAAGGAACAAACGTCCAGCCAAAGAAAGGTCCGAGTTGACAAAAAGGCGTCCACCCAAAGATGCATCACCACCAACAAACAATCGACCGTTGACAGAAAGATCGGATCCAACATACAAACGACCTGATAAAGATGCATCACCACCAACAAACAAACGATTATTAAGCGATGCATCGCCACCAACATAAAGACGACCACCAAGGGATGCATCGCCGCCAACAAAGAGGCGACCATTGAGAGAGATATCCGATGCTACAAAAAGACGGCCGGCCAATGAAGCGTCATTACCAAGGTATAAATTTCCACTGAGCGATGCATCGCTTGCAACATACAAGCGACCACCAAAAGACATGTCCGAACCAACAAACAAACGACCCGATAAAGATGCGTCGTTGTTGACAAAAAGGCGGCCACCAAGAGAAAGGTCGGACGCAACAAACAAACGTCCGGATAAAGATGCGTCGCCACCAACAAACAAACGACCGTTGATAGAAAGATCCGATGCAACATAGAATCGACCATTGAGCGAAACATCATTGGCTACAAAAAGACGACCTGATAAAGATGCGTCGCCGCCAACAAACAGGCGACCATTGAGAGACGTATCCGACGCTACAAAAAGACGACCACCTAACGATGCATCACCACCAATCAAAAGACGACCTGATAAAGATGCGTCGCCACCAACAAACAAACGGCCGCCGAGAGATGCGTCACCCACAACAGTTAGCCTTCCGCCAAAAGAAGCATCCGAGTTGACAAAAAGACGACCACCTAATGACGCATCATTACCAATTGTCAAACGACCATTGACGGAAAGATCCGATGCTACAAACAAACGGCCACCAAAAGATGCATCACCCACAACAAACAAGCGACTGTTGACAGACAGGTCCGCAACAAAGAGACGTCCACCCAAAGAAAGATCAGAGTTGACAAAGAGACGTCCACCAAAAGAAACATCACCAAGACCAAAGATGCGACCGTTGACAGAAAGATCGGAAGCAACGGTCAAACGATTGTTAAAAGACGCATCTCCTACCACGGTCAAACGACCAGCTAGAGAAACGTCGTTTGCAACAAAGAGACGACCGCTGAATGAGGCATCATTGACAACAGAGAGCTTGCCGCCGAAAGAAACATCCGAGTTGACAGTTAAACGGCCGTTTAAAGATGCGTCGGAGGCAACGGTTAATCGACCATTCATGGATAGATCCGATGCTACAAACAAACGTCCACCAAGAGATGCATCACCCACAACAAACAAACGACCATTGACAGAAACATCGGAGGAAACAAACAAACGACCACCAAGAGATGCATCGCCAACCACAGCCAACTTTCCTCCAAA
>Ga0214919_10010956_pt1 | contig 11377 bp, 16 predicted proteins | sample LL1503_MetaG_FD_177994 | JGI IMG/M metagenome (GOLD analysis project Ga0214919, IMG submission 177994) | Freshwater microbial communities from Lake Lanier, Atlanta, Georgia, United States - LL-1503 | ecosystem: Environmental > Aquatic > Freshwater > Lake | place: USA: Georgia | collected...
TATATTTAAGTACACTTTTAATATTAGGTACTTCTCTTAACCAAGGTACTTCATTCATTAAAGTACTAAAACTCATTGGTTGAGATTCATGAGGTCTATTTTGTCTATTAGTATAGACATATTTTTTATCATCATCCGGATTATCTCTAACCTGAATAGCAACAAAACTTAATTTATCATTATCTGGTAAAGCACTATTTTTAGCTAAATAAAAAGTAGGAAATGATCTATCTTGACTATATCTATAGTTATCAAATGAACCTCTAGTTATACACCATCTTTCACCCCTACCATAAATTACACAATTGTTTTCTTTACTACCATTCCATATAGTGATATGATTATCATCATATACTACATCTGGTGTTGTATCTTCTCTATCATCATCTGCTCCTTCAGAAGAAGAAACTAATTTAATAAGTTTAGATAAAGTATATTTACGTAAATCTTTTTCTTGTATTTTAGGTGAATTCTTTAACTGATCAAAACGTTGGATATATGATTCTAATTTAGCATCATCTATGTCAATGTTTAAATCATCCGCTTCTTCCTTAAATTTAGTCATTAAATTTTTTATTTCTCCTGATGAGTATTCATTAAGGGGAAATAAATTGTTTACAACATGGACTATAAATGAATGTATATTCTTCACAAGTTATATATTTAGTTATAAATATAATTATTTTTTATTTACCCACCAAATACAAACGTACTTAGTTGGTTCAGCAGGAATTTTACCATTACCATTCCATTTAATATAATACTGACCTTCACATAGTTGTTTTTTCTTATCCCATTTAGCACAGTTAGCACACATGGCACCACCTTGAGGAACTGATTTTGCGGGTTGAAAGCCTGATGGAAAATCAAGTTGAGGTGATTCCTCTTTATTTTTTTGTTCGAGTATCCACTCTGTTATATTAAATTCTTTTTTCATTTTGTTTTACCCCATTTTTTACCTTTACCTTTTGTTTTACATTGAGCAGGTGTAGGACGACATGATGGATATTTTGAACGTTTTTCACCTTCTTTTCTACCACATGATTTACATGAACCATCTTTACAAGTATTGCAATCTACCCATCCGCTTTCTTTACCTTTAGGTCCTGAACGTTTAAACCATTTATAAAGTGATTCGTCTTCAGTTAAATCATCTTCTTTTAAATCTTTCCAAATATGTCCTTTACGACATCTAACAATAGCTCCTGATTTGTAAGCAGATGGTTTATCGTACCTACGATCAGCAATACGTTTACAACGATCTTCAAGGAGTATTTGTTTTAATATGTCGACTAATTTAATCATACAGTATAGGGAGTGTAATGTGGTTTACCGTTTACTCTAGTACCTTTTAAAATTTGTTTACGTTGTGTTCCTGTAGATTCCCAGGAAACATGTACCCAATCAGGAGAAAAACTAGTACCGTATTCCCAAATAAGTTGATCAAAAACCATATTATCTTTTATATAGTTAAATACCATTACATTAGTAATTCCGTAAGGTTGTCCATCTTGATCTAAATCAAGAGCTTCACCTGAACAGTGTTGTGAAGTAAGAGATGAACCAGGAGTAGCAGCATTTAAAGCTGCACTTCTATAACCAGATGAAACGTGAATTGGTTTATTAAAATAAATTCGAATAGGTTCAAAAATACGTTCTGCTGTAAGTTTTAAATTAGCTAAATGGTTAGGGGTAGGTGAATTATCTATTCCTAATCGTTTAGCTGTATCTGAGTTAGTAACTTCTGCTAGACTTAAATGTTCTGATAACTGCATATTATATTCCTATGTTTATAAGTTGAGGATCTTCTACTACAAATTTAACTACACCTTTAATATTATTAATATTGGTAATAATTTGTTTAATGGTTTCTAAGTCAAATTTACCATGTTTAACATACGGATATGGATCTACTTTAATAGTTACTCTATCATAGATATATCCTTTTTTAGGTAATCTAGGAATATATTCTTTAGCATCCATAGTAGTAATACCAGTTATTGATCTAATGTCTGAAAATGTTTGTGTTTGGGTCTTTTTATTAGTATCTGTGACTAATAGACCTTCAATTTTATATAATTTTTCAGCATAGTCTTCACGTAATGTTTTACGGATTTCTTCTTTAATAAAATTTTTAAATGTTGATTTAGTTATCATATTACCAATATCCAGTGAATGTTGTATTTATTCCTAATGCTTTAGCGTAACGAGGTAAACGACAGCTCCAATATGATGCTTTGGTTTTATCTTTCTTTTGAGGACAGTTATGACGTTTAGAAAACGCTTGACGCGCCTTTGGATTATTTAATTTAGCGTGTAATCCGCCTCCCGCCATTCCAAACGATACTTTTTTAATACGTTTAGATTTTGGGTCACGAACATACACATAAAATTTCTTAGAACCACCACGATGAGGTTTACCTAATGGGGGTGTTTTCTTTTTTTCTGATTCATTTAAGTTTAATAAAGACATATATTCTTTATCAACCTCGTAATCTTGTAATATTTCTTTTACTTTTTTTAAATTTCTATCAAAAAGTGCTTGTTCTACTTCATAATATAAATCATGTTTACCCCAATCTTTTTCTATTGCTTGTAATAGTTGGTAATAAGGAACCATGAATACACTTGTAGTAAATTCTACATCTTCTTTACCACCTATCTCAGATTCTTCCATTAATAAATCTAATGGTACTTTAACGCCTTCGTACATACCAAACTTACCTAAATCAGTATCTTTAAGAAATGCTTTATCAATATCGTTTAAAAATATAGCTTTTTGTTCATGTAATGTACGTGCTTCAGCCCATAAATTTAAAAATGCCTCTGAACCGTAACGAAAAGCGTTTTCTGTAAGTGGTAATTTATTATCAACATGATGTTTCATGTTTTCTGATAATGTAATTTTAGCACCTAAACTTTCATTAAGTACAGGTCCTTTATTTCCTACATTTTTACATGAATGGCAACCACAGTTACATTTATCCTCTGATGGAGGTGTAGATAATACTTCGTGTATAAGTTTTTGAATTCTGTTCATGGTTATAAATATTAACTAAATATGGCTTCGGGATCTATAATTATTTGAGCTTGATTAATAGCTACGTTATTTAATATAGTTTTAGTATCAGCTTGAGCTAATTTAGCTTGAGTTATTTGAGTATATCTAATATTTCCGTTTTCAGTAACGTCAACCATATATCCTCCTTCACCAGGTTTAGTAGAAATTTTAGTAGATATAATTTTTTTAATCATAGCTGCAGCAGCTTCCTCAGCATTAAAATCTCCAGATATATTTAAAGCATTAGTTAATATATCTACTTTATCATATATATTTTTAATAAGACCATATTTTTCTGATAATGATCTTAAATCTTGATTTGAACTAAAGTCTTTTAAACTGGTGAATGCTTTAATAATATCTCCTCTTGAGAAATTTAATGAACTAGCTTCTTTAGATGGTTTTTCTGTTTTTTCTAATGTTGTGACTAAAGCATTCAAACCAAATAAAGTATTTAATAAGACTAGACTATCTTTATCTGAACTAAATTTCCCTAAAGTAATCTTTTTAGTACCATATGCTTTGACTTCTACACCAGTACCATTAACATATAAATCAGGGGCTCCACCTCCTCTACCATCTTCTACATTATAGTTTTTACTTAATAACCAATACATAGATATTTCACCATTACCAGATCCTTTTGATCCAGCACTAGTTTCATCTTGTCCTTTTTTAGGAGGAGATAATGGATATAATTCTTTAAATATTTTAGCATCTTCACCAGATAAATTTACATTAAATCCTAGTTTATAATCACCTTGAGGTTGAGGTCTAGATTTTAATTTATTTTGAATTACTTTTTCATAATCTGCTGATGTTTCGTTTAGTTGAGTAAGGTCAACTCCTACATTCTCTAATAAATCAGCTAAAAGATTGATATCCTGTTCATCATTTAAGTCAGGATATCCTTTAGGAAATTTATATGCGTATTTTTTAAAAAATAAATCTAATGAATCCATTATGTTGTTGGGATTTCTTCGGCTGGAGCTTCTTCAGCAGGTGCTTCAGGCGCTATTTCAGGAGCAGGAGACTCAGGAGCTGAGGCCTCAGGCGCGGCTCCTTTTTCAGGAGTTGGTTTAGCACCATAAGACAAAATCCTAGCAATTGCTTCTATACAGTTTTGCTCTTCGTTTAAATTTAATAAATAATATTTTTTACCTTCTACTTTAGCAATCCAAGTTCTGTCGGTATATATAAGATAAAATGTTTGATCATTACCTAATACAATACGAAATGTGGTAGGACGTGGTGCTACCCATTCAATATCTTTTAAAAACAAATCATACTGATCTGTTAATAATTTAATAATAGTTAATTTAAGAGTAGGGAATTTAGCCAGTACTGGAAATCTTTCATTATCTAATGAAACAACAGAAGGACTATCTAAGTCTACTTCAGTTGACTTAACAGTACTTGAGTAAACTTTCTTTACTAAGTTCTTAATCTTATCTTTTAATTCGTTTTTAGTCATTTGATATAGATACAATACTGTTATAATCACTCATATTTAAAGTTTTACCTTCTTTAGATAACTCAATAATGTTTTCTGCTACTTTATGTAAGTCCATATCACTTTGAGCATCTTCTTTAGCGAACTCCATAATACGAATTAATAAAGGAATATCCAATGATGCTACATCAGTTGGATTTTCAGGACCCATTAAGGCCTTTTTAACCATTTCTCTAATTCGTTGTTTATTTTCTTTCATAGCTACGGATTCGGCTCTTTTAAATGCTGCACCAGTCATAACTTTTTCAGCTTCAGCACCATATTTTTTAACCCAAGAATTTTTATTTTTCTTATATTGGTCAAAAAATTGTTTTTGTAATGCTAGTATGCGTGGTGTAGGTTTAGGCATTATTTTAAATTATTTCGTATCCATAATTTTCATATGAAATATTATCTAAATCTTCCCAAGAGTGTTTTTGTATGTATTCTTCTTTACTAAGATCTGTATCTCCGTTATCATATGCTATTTGCCAATTATGAGCTAAAGCAGCGATTTTAGCTTCTTCTTCAGAAGAATATGATTGAGCATCTACATCCATCAATTTATGTGAAGATGGATCATAATGGTATATTTTTAAAATACTTTCTTCTAATGATTCAGCTACTGATTGTTGTCCTACTACTTGTGTTCTAACAAGCATAGTAATAGTATTACCAATTTGGTTTACTAATTTTTCATCACCTAATGCCTTAGCATTAGCTAACGCTTTACTCAATGAATCTTGAATCGCCTTAACTTTAGGATCAATATCGATTTCATTAGATACTTCAGGAGACATAGTATCAGTAGGCATTTCAGTACCCGCGTCCATAGTTGGTTCTTCAGCGTCTGGTCCCATGTCTAGTTCTACTGAGTCGTCTTGTGGTGCTACATTTTTTTTCTTTTTCTTAGCTTCACCTAATGATGAGTGTACTAATTCTTTAATCTTATTTTTAAGTGCTGATTCGTTTATTGCTTGATTATACTCGCTTTCGGTAATTAAACCTGCGAGTTTTTGCATATGTAAAAGTTGTTTGCTCATTTGAGTATATTTTGTTATAAATATTGGAAATTTTAATTAAGGTTTATTTTTTAAATAATCTGTTAAAATACTACCTATCGCACCTATTTTTTGTCTAATTAATATCCACTCTTCTAATGTAAATTTATGTTTTTCAGCATAATATGATATGGCTAATACACCAATAAAATTATCATTTAAATCCTTTACCGCTATTAAATAAAATGATTTTGTTTTATATTCTTTATTTTTTACTGGAAACAAACCACAATCAATATTATTATCTAATGTATCATGTATATCTATTTCACTATTTTTATATAGTAATGAGAATATTTTAGGGAATAAAGATACTGGTATACTTTGGAATATTTCTTTAATTGATGATGCTTTATCTGTAGTACGTTCGTAAAATATACTAAACTTTTTAATTGATTTACCTGTTGGGTAAAAATTACCTCCGTTATGAAATTGTGATATACATATTCTATCACATTTTAATTCCTCCATAAGTTGTTCAATTTGTAAATCAATTTTTTCATCTTTTCTAATTGACTCACCTAATAAATCTTCATTAGATTTTTTACGAAAAAATTTAAATTTTATCCACTCAAAAATAGTTGGTCCAATTATTGATGTTATTAAAGCTGCGGTTATAGCTGCTATTATTGGTAAAGGTAAAGTATTCATAAATTTATTTTTTCAAGTTTTGTAAAAATTTTATTGTTTCTTCTTTGTTTTCTAATAACTTTTTCTTTGAAGAACCAACCCATTTTTCTACATCACCTGCTTCTGTAATAAAAGATTCATTTGAACCGTTTATCACTTCATCAATCCATGTACTATAATCGGTAATCATATGATCTAAATCTGAGTTAATAACGTTTTTTTCGTATTCTTCCCAAAGTCCTAGTTTGCGAAGATCTGTTTCGAAATCAATCTGACAATTAAAACATCTTTTGTACTGTATATAAAATAATTTATCGTGTTTATTTTTCATTAAATTAGAACAACAAGGACAAAATAGTGGAAGAGTAATTTCCTTCTTTGCTTTATCTAATTTAGTAATATTTTGTTTAATACCATTTTTAATGGTCCACTGTCTTCCATCCTCTTCCCATACATCATCTTCTTCATGGAATTGTTGTTTTTTACTATAACCTATACCAGACGCAGTTTTTTCGCCTTCTTTACCTGTCATTAGGTTACGAAGACGTTGAACGTCAACTGATTTAAAATCCTTTTTTAAAACGTTTTCAGACATATTATTATTTTAATAACTTTTTAATTTCTTCTTTAACTAATTTTTTAATTTTAGATTCACTAACTGATTCTTTATTTTCTAAATTATAATCTAAACCCGCGTTATTCATAACTGAATCAATAATTTTTTCAGTTACTTTTTTAGTTGGATTACCCGCAGATGGAAATATTAAAGTATCACCTACTACTTTCCATCTTAATAAACTAGGTTTAGTAGATAATGTTTTAATAAAGGCATCAATTGCCATTTTAGTTTTAGGAGGAAACGGTTTACCTCTTTCTTTTTCTAATTTCTTTTTAGAAAAAGGTTGATTAGGTCCAAAATGATCAATTACTGCTTTTTCAATATCTGATTTAGTATTTCTTACATTAGAAACATACGCTCCATAGTTATCTATTTTTTCTAAAGCAGAAACAGCATCTTGTACGCTACTAGCTAGTGGTGTTAGTACTAAATCGTATACTACTTTTTCTTTATTACTTGATGAAGTTTCTTCTCCACCTTCTTCTTGTTCTACTAATCTATATTTGAATTTGCTCATAGTCCTAGTTTTTTTAATTCATTTAATGTTTGTCCTGTTGAAGTATATAATATACCTATACCACCTGCTGCTCTCCACTCATCTATATTTTTATCTAAATCATCGATAAGAATAGATTTACCTGAGGCATAATCTTTTTTATTTGCTCGTTTAGATAAAATAAGTTTAGTTCCTGGTATATTTTCTTGTACCCATAATTTTTTACCATAACGAGATGAGTAATCTGAGGATGGCGCTGATAGTAATGATGGGTTATATTGTTTAATATGGTCCCAAAGTTGTTTACCTTCGGATGTCCAAGGCATTTTAGACCAAAATTGAGCACCTACTTTACTTATAAGATCCCAAAACTTATTGGTACTATATTTAGCTTCATATTCTCTAGGAGACATACCTCCAAATTGCTCAAAACGTCTATTAAAATCACATAATACACCGTCCATATCACAATATATTTTATATTGTGAAACTTGAGCTACTTGTTCTTCCTCTTTAAGTTGCTTGTATATATCGGTTAATTTATATTTCATTTATTCTTTTTAATACTATAAATTTTCCTTTATCTCCTGATTTAGATGTAAAATCTAATCCTACATCTTTTCTTGAGTATCCTGGAAATTTATTTGTTTTAGTTAAATTATTATAAATATTTCCGTATCCGCTTGCATCTAAACTTGATATTCCTATATATTCTGGTTTTACTTCTTTAGTAAAATCTAATAAAATTTTATATATTGTTGATAATATTCTTATGTAATTTTCTTTAGCATTTCTAGTTGGTAAAGAAGGATTAGAATTTTTATTTCCTATTTCATGAAAATCAATACTATAAAATGAATTACTATTATATGGGTTTTTATCTAATTTTATTATTCTATAATTATAATCATATTCTCCTACAGTAAAATCTCCATTATTTAAATCACCATATACTTCAACAGCATTATTAGGATTAAGAGTTATTTCGTTTACTTTTAACTCATGAAGTTGAGAAAGAATTTTATCTGAGAGTTTTGGAGTATAATTATATTTTGGAGTGTTAATAATCCATTCATTTATATTATTTTTAATTGAATCTTCCCAATTTCTAAATATTATATTTCCGTTAAGATACGCTTCTTTTTCCAACTCTTGTAAGTTAGAATCCTCGTTAGTATTAGTAGTGTTAATATTGTTTAGTCTTCCTTCGTTGTCTTGAATACGATGGATCATTTCATGTGAATAAGAACGTAACACATCTTTAGGATGACGATTTAATGTATATAAAGTGATTGAACAATTATTTGGATCATAATACGCAGTTTTACCTAACATATTTTCAGCGTTTTTTACATCGCCGTTTATTATTTTTAATGTAGGTAAAGGTTCAATATTATAATCTTGATCAAGCATATATTTAGTTAAAGATGTTAATGCTTGTTTAAATGTATTTGGTTGTGTTATATTGGTACATCCACAATCTTCTTGAATATTACTTGAGAATGCTTTAGTAAAATCTTCCTGACTTATACCTGATGGTAAAAATCTATTTATACTTTGGTTTGATTGTAATATTTTTCTAAAATCTCTAGCGTTTAATTCTTCAACTGTACCACCATCGTATATTTCAACATTAGGTTTACTTACAAGTGATTTATATCTATCTTCTTCTCCTTTACCAAACGCTGCTATAAATTTATCGTTTGGGTTATTTTTAATAGTATCTAAAACATACTTAACTGGAGATTTATCTGCTATGACAATAGTTAATTTATTATCAAGTAATGTATTATATAATTCCCAAACTGCTTTACTTTGTTGAGGAGTAATACCATCTACTGGTAATGGTGAGATAATTACTAGTACTTGATCTGCTTTATTAAGTAAAGTTTTAGCAACTTCAAAATGACCTTTATGAGGAGGTTTGAATTTACCTGGGTATAAGGCTACTGTTTTAATAGTTTCCTCTAATAGTGATTGTATGAGTTCTTTAACTAATGAATTCATTTATTTTAGATTTAGCACTATCAATAGTATCGAATTTAGGTATTTCTTTAATTAACGCTTCTATATCAGCGTTAAGTTTTTCTCTGTCTGCTTTAGCTTTTGCTTGTTCTTCAGGAGTTTTAGGTTTACCTTTAGCTTTAGAAGCCTCAAAATATGGTTTAATTAATTCTTGAGAAAAACCTTTAGTAGCGTCTTTAGGATCATTATTGATTAAGATAAATTTATCTCCAAACACTTGTCTGTAGGTGCTTATATTTTGGTTTACATCTCTCCAAGTACGTAATATTATACTTGGCATTAAACTACGATCACGTTTAGCATTACGTTGTAATGAAGTAATAGGTGATACATAAATCATTACCATTATACATTCATATCCTAATGCTTCTAGTTCTTGTTTTCTTTTTAATAATGGTTTAGAAGCGGCACCTGTACTATCTATAATAAGGTTTTGTCTTTTAGTTGAGGATTGGGCTAATTTTTCTTTAGTTACTTTTTGGGCTTGGCCCATTAATTTCGCTGCCTGAGATAATTCATCAGATGTAAAATCTTTTTGTTTTAAACCTAAACCACTAGCTTTAAGTAATTCCTCATAAGTATCATCAACATTTATAGTTGTAAAATTACTAGGTAATATTTGTTTAGTAATGTATGATTTACCACTACCCGCAGGGCCAGCCAAAAATATGGCTTTTGATTTACTTATAACTTCTAATAAAAGATCACTAAGTTTAATCATACTTTATGAATATATGTAAGAAGACTTAGGAAGCCTAAGTCTCTTATAAATATTAAAAAAATACGGGAAATTTAAGAACCTAACTGGATTGATATAGGAAATTGATTAAATGATGGTTCTTGTTTAGGATTTTCAAGTTTATATAAATCATATACCTTAGTAAATAAATTCCAATTTTCTTCAATAGAACGATCAGAGGTAATTATTTCCCAACCTTTACCTTGTATTTTTTCACCTTTTTTATCGGCTTTTTGTTTAGATGATTTTAACCAGACAATGCCATTTTTAGTTACTTTTTCATCAAACGTTTCATTCCAGCATGTAGTATAAGCAGCTAATTGTAAATCGTATGAAGTATGTACACTGTTAGATGTTTTAATATCTAATACCCATAACTCATCTTTCATTCTAACTACTAAATCGCATGTACCCGCAATTTTATATATATCTGAAAATAAGTGGATTTCACTTTCAACCAGTTCAGGTTTTTCAGTTGTCCAAAATTCAACAAACTTAAGTAACATTTGCCAAACAGGTAAAGAACATATAGCATGTCCTTTTTCATCTAACCAATCAATTTTTTTACCTTCTAAATATTGTTCAATTAAACTATGAGTTTGTGTACCTTCATCCGCTGCTTTTCTAACTATAAAATCTGAGTTATGACCTACGTCTTTTAACCAGTTTTCAAAAAACTTGCCTTTAGGAAAATACTGTAAAATACTAGTCACTGATGGGTAATAATTTTCGTTTCGTTTATAAAACCTACTGTCTAAAAAATTTACTTGTTTACTTTTTTCATCCACCTCAAGTATTCTTTTGATACTTTTCTTGTGAATTGATTGTCCCTTTTCTATCATAATGATTGTAATTTTTTCTCGAGTAAATTCGAAAATGTTAAAGGTAAAGTGTTTTGAATTAAATTAGTAAATTTTTCAAATCCCATTTCGCTAGGATCTTTATCTTCAAGATTAACTAAATAAACCTCTTTACCTTCGTTCATTAGTGTCTCACAGAAATTTAGCGCTTGTTTAATAGCGTCTTTATCTAAGGCAATATATATTTTTTCAACTGTTGAGTTAATGATTTTTAGCATTAAGCTCTTTTGTATTGTTTTACCTAATAAAGGTATAGCATTACGTTTAATAGCAATTGCATCAAACATACCTTCACATAACGTAATAGGTACATTCCAATTAATAAAGTGTTCTAAACCAATGATATCTCTAGTGACATCAGGATTTTTATATTTAATCGATGAGTTTTTATTAA
>Ga0214919_10010957_pt1 | contig 11375 bp, 13 predicted proteins | sample LL1503_MetaG_FD_177994 | JGI IMG/M metagenome (GOLD analysis project Ga0214919, IMG submission 177994) | Freshwater microbial communities from Lake Lanier, Atlanta, Georgia, United States - LL-1503 | ecosystem: Environmental > Aquatic > Freshwater > Lake | place: USA: Georgia | collected...
TAAAGGTATATAGGTATATTTTGGCTATACCTTTCTTAAAGGTATATAGGTATATTTTGGCTATACCTTTCTTAAAGGTATATAGGTATATTTTGGCTATACCTTTCTTAAAGGTATATAGGTATATATAAAACAATTTAAAGAGTTAAAGTTAAATATAGTAATAGAATTGTAACTTTACTTATAGCTTATGCTCTGAAAAGTAAAATATATATTCTATTGTTTTTTTATTGTTCTGATGCCCGAGCGGTCTAAGGGGTACGACTCAAGTTCGTATGGTGAAAACCTCGTGGGTTCGAATCCCACTCAGAACATTTTATTACACCTATAGTAATTTTTTTACTATAGGTGTTCTACAATCGTGATATATTTACTTCTACTTGTTATACTTGAATAAAATTGAGTTGCTAAAGACAGTTTTCACTTTATAGTGTCCCCAGACCATAAAAACAATAAAGCTAAAGCTAATAAAAGTAAACGATGTTAATGATGCTCCCAGAAGAACTCATTATGCTTATCAAACAGAATGTTAATGATTATACAAGCTTAACAAATTTAAAAATGTCTTGTGCATATTTCAATAAAGTTATTAGACAATTCTCATTGGCAAGAGAACTGATGCGCGATACAATAGACGTTTATAACCATAAACTAGAACATTATCATTGTGTTAACAACAATTGCCAAAAAGATGCAGAAGAGTTTTATCTAGAACGGTTTGTTAGTCTTTATCACGCAAAAGCGTTAAATATAGCACCAATTAGAATTAATCACAAATACTATAAAGCGTGTTCGCCATATTGTAATACTTGTTTCATTAAACACGTTTTAATTGGTGATAACACAAATGCTAGGTGTAATATTGATGAAGATGAATATGTATTGAATATTGATTATTGAATTTAAAAATATAAAAAAATTATTATTGTAAATAATAATTTTTTTACTATTAGCAATATTTGTTATACTTGAATAAAATTGATTTGCTTAAGACAGTTATTATATTATAGTCCCCCACCAATATAACAATAAAGCTAAAGCTAATAAAAGCCAAAGACAAAAACGAATAAGATGACTATGATGATGCTCCCAGAAGAACTCATTATGCTTGTTCAAAAGAATGTCAATGATAATACAAGCTTAACAAATTTGAAAATGTCTTGTGCATATTTCAATAAAGTTATTACACAATTCTCATTGGCAAGAGAACTGGTACATGACAAATTTTCAAAATATGAGTGTTTATCCACTTGTATTAATGCTGATTGCTATGAAGATACAGTAGAAATTTATGAAAATCATTATTACGAATACTATGGAAGATATATACATTATCACCAACCAGCGTTAAATAACGCAAAAATTAGAATCTGTAAAAAAGATTACAAAGTGCGCTCACCATATTGTGTCGAGTGCTTCGTCAAACACGTTTTAATTGGGGATAAAACGAATGTTAGGCGTGATTTTGTGGAAGATGAAGTGATTATTGATTATTGAATTGACAAATAAAATAAATAAAAAAAACAAAAAAACAAAAAATTGCTATACAAAAATAGTAATTTTTTGTTTTTTTGTTTTTTTGTTTTTTTTATTTATTTCAATTTTACAGATTCTTTATTGTCGTCTAATAGCAGGAGGTTCGGTTATGCGACGCATAACTGATGGTGTCAAACATACTTGGTCTTGCTGTGACTGTTGCGACTCTTGTCTCTCATTTTGTGTAAATGCTATTGGAATATTGCTTCGCTGTCTAATTGCCGCATTAGCTACTGATCTGTATGCGCCTTGTGAATTTTCAGGTGTTTCGCTATAGTTCATCGCACTTGATGGTAATATACCAATTTTGGCTGCTTCTAAAATAGCATCTTGATTTGCTCCTAAATATATTAATTCAATATTATATGAATTTTGAGCACTAGTAATGAGTTTTTTAAGACTATCCGAATTATATTTTCTACTGGCATTTTCTAAACCATCAGTCGCTATATATATCAAACATTTATTAAATATGGATGGATTATGTAACTTTTTCTCCATGATATATTGTAAGCTGTTCCCTATCGCATCATATAAAGCTGTATGGCCTCGTGGAACATATTGTCTTAATTCAATAGGTCTGACTTCCTTAATATTTAATGATCTAATCAACATTATTTCTTCATGATCGAATAATTTAATTGATACATTTATAATTTCATTTTGATTAGTTTGATTAGTTTGATTAGTTTGATTAGTTTGATTTAAGGACTCTTGTAAAATCTTAATTGTTGAATTAATACCACCAATAGTATCTTCTTCTTTACCTTTCATAGAACCTGAACGGTCAATAATCGCAACGATTTCTTGAATAGTTGAACTCATTTTATATTGTTTTATATTGTTTTTGTATATAAAAAAATATAAATTTTAAATCAATTTTTTAATAAAAGTTTATTATTTATGCTAATTAGAAAACTTTTCTAATATTTTTTGTATAAATAATTCTAAATTACTGTTTAATGCTGTAGTTTTAGAACATAGTGCTTTTAGTGTATCTCTATTGTTTCCTATTTTTTTATCATAAATTAAATAATATTTATTATTGTCTTTTTCGTGTTTTTTTATAGTAACATATTTTGGCAAAATTATTGAGATTTTGTTTTCTTTTGTTTCTGGTATATCTTTTGTTTCTGGTATATCTTTTATATCTTTTGTTTCTGGTGTTCCTTCTTCAATAATTAACAACATTTTTTTGATTTCTTCCAATTTTTCTAATATATTTATTTTATTAGATTTTGACGTTACATATAATTTATTATCTATATTTAGCGGATGATTTTCTATTTTGAAATATTCTCTATAAGATTTCTTTTTTAAATCATAACATTCTTTATAATAAACAACATATTTTGGTATATTCTGTTGTTCTAAATTTTGAGGCAATTTAATAGCATTATGTTTTCTTTCACGTTTTTCATCTTCTTTATTTATTAGTTCAAGTGAGTTCATACTATTATAATTATAATTATTATTTATTATTTATTATTTAATACAAAATATTTACGGTATTCGCTCTTAATTATAATTTATAAATATTAGATAATTCACGCCTATGTAAATAAGACAAAATATTTTTTTTCTGTTTATAAACAATATAATTATCTATACATTTATTACAACAAGTAAAATATAAAAAAGTAAAAGGCTCTACATTTTTTATTATCATTGTGTTTTTGAATATACTAATTTCTTGACCGAAATAATCTTCTTCATAAGGTAGCATTAAATAATCATTCAAAGATTTCATACATATATAACACCGATTTGTATAAGAAATAGTTGATATATTATTCATAGTATTCATAGTATTCATATTATTATTATATTTAATAATATGAATTTTTATTTATTTATTTATTTATTTATTTTTATTTATTTTTAAAAAATCTAATTGCTGTATGCTAAACCACCCATACCCGACATAATACGGAGAACGTTGTAATTGACCGCATAGACACGGACTTTAGCTGTGGATACGCCTTGAACGGTTGCGTTAGATAAAACTAATTGTAAAGTGGCATTGTCAATGCGAGAGAAATTGCATGTGCCCGACGGCTGATGCTCTTCTGGGCGAAGGGCGAAAGAATATACATTGATGCCTGTGTCTGGGGCACGAGTGTGGTGTTGGAAAGGCTGAACTAAGTCAAAATAGGTGCCTTCACGCTCCGAAAAGCGATCTTGACCGTTTAATTGTAATTTAGCAACAACAACTGGATTCTCGCCCCAGCAGTGCATGTCTAACGCAGTTTCGGCTAAGACGAACGTGCCAGCATCAGATACACCTGACTCTGTTGTATTACCTGTAGCAGTTACAAAACCAGTTCCAGATGCTAAACTATTCGCAAATGGATCCTGGAAAAATCCTGAGCCATTAATGAACTGATTAGCACCAGAACCAACACCAGTTCCAGAAGCACCAACACTTTCTTTGCCACCGAACGCATGAATCGCATTTGGTAAGGCATCTAGCGCATCAGTGTAGTTGAATGGTTGAGCGCCTAATAAGTTATTTAAATTGCTGTTTTCGGTTAAGGAAGCACAATAATCAACATTGGCATCAGGCTGAACGACCCAGATTAATTCTTTGCATGGATGATTTAAATTCAATTTGATTTTGTTTGACGAAGAACCAACCGATTCATCACCTGTGAATTGTAATTGCTCTATTAAATATTCATGGGGGTTTTGTGCCATGCGTCTGCGTTCATCCGTATCTAAGAAAATGTAATCAACGAAAAGAGAAGCAGCCGCTAAAGATTGTTTGTATGCATCAGTAACTTTTAATCCCGTGCCATCTAACTTACTAACCGCCCACAAGCACTCTTCAATATTACGGATATCTAAGTTAATTTTAACTTCGTGGTATTGTAAAGCAATTAATGGTAAAGCTAAACCTGGATTGCGGCAATACCAGAATTGTAATGGAACATATAAAGTTGTTTCAGGTAAAGCTTGGCGTGGGGCGCAAACTTGACGAACACCATTAGCCGAGCAAGGGCCATCAACTTCGGCGAATGTAGGGTCGCAAACATATGTTAATTGAGTTGTGTTACCAATCATTTTGTAGTAGCCACGTTCCTGCTCTTTAGATAAAGTTAATTGGCACCAGATGTGCATCCAGTCACCGTATTGGCGATCAATTCGCTGACCTCCAATTTCAACTTCAACTTGCGAAATTAATTGTTCTCCTGGGAAATCTAACCATCTGGCATATACACTGCCACCACTTGAATTTTTCAAACTTTGACCTATTTCTGGGAGTGTTACTTGTAAATATGTGCGGTAAGCTAAATCACCATTGCGGGAAATAGTGCAAGTAACACGGCGACCAAAATCAGCTTGACCGTTGAATGTTTGTTCTATTGATTCCATCGCAAAATTTGTGTGACGACGATAGGTTACTTTCCAAAAGGTAATTTGGGGATTACCTGTTAAATAAACATCTTGAGCGCCATAGGCGACTAATTGCATTAATCCACCAGCCATTTTTTTATAATATCCCTAAAGAAAATAAATTTTTGGAATTTAATTTAATTAATTAATTAATTAATTAATTAAATTTTTCATATTTTTTATATTTTTTATATTTTTCATATTTTTCATATTTTTATATTTTTTATTTAATTAAGTAAAATAATTAAGTAAAATAATTAAGTAAATTAATTAAGTAAATTACTATATAAATTGTTATTATGCTAAAATTATAACTATAGGCTATTATGTCAAAAGCTAATAATATTAAAACTACTTTAGATAATAAGCATAATGAAATAATAAAATCTTTCAAACATAATAAAGAAGTTCTTATTCCTAAATATATGAAACAAATTGAAAAATTAGAATCTCTCCTAAATAAAACAAATAATAAAACAATTAATAAAACAGATATTTTGGAAAGCATTAATAAAACTACAAATATGATAAAATCACTCAAAAACAAAGAGAAGAATTATTATTTAAATAATTCTAAATATATATTTGATTATTTTGAAAATAAGAAAAATATTTCAAATAATGAATTATTAAATGAAAATTCTTCTAAGAATGATATAGTGAAACAATTTTTTTTGATAAATGAAGATCTAAAACCTAATAGCGATTCATCTAATATAAGCGATGATGTTTTTATTAAAAATAATACAAAAAACTCTATTGATAAATATTTCAACAATATTGATTCTAAATATTTAAATTATGAAAAAATTATTTATCCATCAGATATTTGTAATGTTTGTAAAAAAGGAGAAATGGTTTATGTTGATTGTGACGGTATGTCTATATGTAGCAATTGTTCCAATAGCGTTAAATATTTGATTGAGATTGATAAACCTTCCTATAAAGAACCTCCTAAAGAAGTGTGTTTTTATGCGTATAAAAGAATTAATCATTTAAAAGAGATATTAGCACAATTTCAAGCAAAAGAGAGCACGAATATACCCGATGAAATATTTGAAAATATAAAAAATCAGATAAAGAAAGAGCGAATAAATCTTAGTGATTTAACCAATAAAAAAACCAAGGAAATTCTAAAAAATTTAGGATATAATAAATTTTACGAGCATATACCATATATAAAAGATAAGCTAGGCATAAAACCTCCCGTAATGAGTGCTGAATTAGAAGAAATATTATGTAATTTATTTATGGAATTACAAAAACCATATTCTAAATATTGCCCGAAAGAACGTGTAAATTTTCTGAATTATTATTACACTATTTATAAATTATGTGAATTATTGAATGAACGCAGTTATTTACCTTATTTTCCTATGTTGAAAGATCGTGAAAAGCGTGTAGAACAAGACCAAATATGGAAAAAAATATGTCATGATTTAGGATGGAAATTTATTCCAACACCATAATTGTTTATTTTTATTGTTTTTTTTATATTTTTTTTAAAAATACAACATTTTTTTTAAAAAATATAATATTATTTAATATATATATATATGCAGTATACAATCAATATTATTGGTGACCATAATAATACAGGATTCATTCATGATAGTATTGATGCGAAAATTACAAAATTAGCTTAGATTAGAAATATTTTAATATAAATTTTTATTAGAAATATTTTATTATTTTTTATTCACACTATATAGTAATAAAAAATAATACTATGACAGAAAAAAGAGAGAAAAAGCATTATGATTACGATTTAGTAATAGTTGGTGCAGGAATATCAGGATTATATACGTTATATAAATTAAGCAAACTTTATAAAACTCTGAAAATCATTTTACTAGAAGCAAACGAGCGTTATGGCGGTAGAATATATACTTATAAAGAAATTATAGATGAAAAAGAGTATATAATGGATTTGGGAGCAGGTAGATTAGGCTATGACCATAAACTAATAGTTGGGTTAATTAAGGAGCTTGGTCTCTCTAATAAAATAATAAATATTGAAAATACGAAAACTAAATATTCTAAAAAAGGACTTAAAGAACTTAAAGGACTTAAAGGAGGTTTGGCAAGTTTCACATTACAAGAAGTGAAAAAACATAATACAATAACTGATGCGTGGATAATAATTAAGGGCAAAGTTTATGATGTAACTTCTTGGATTCCCAAACATCCAGGTGGAAAAATTATTTTACAAGGAATAGGTAAAGATGCGACTTCACTATTTGAAAATTACGGCCATCCAAAATATGTAGAAAAAACAATTTTGCCAAAATATTATATAGGAAAATTGGTTGATTTATAATAATTTTTATTGTTCTTGGATATACTATTATTCATTTATTAGTGTCAAAAATACATTCCATTTTTTCCTAGCACTTCATCATGTCTCTTTACATAATTTATAAATAATATATTATTTATATAATATATTATTTATATAATATATTATGTCAAACTATAGTAAGAGAGATAAAGAAAATATATTAAATGCTATTTTAGTAAATGAAGGAGTAAGACCAGCATGTTTAGTACAACCAGCAGATTATCGTGAGGCAACTGGTAAAGACCCTAAAACTGAAGCAATCTTGAATATCATAAAGACTAAGTTTCCAGATTTAATATTTAGTGAGGACTATACTATTTATCAAGGAATTATTGTTTCAAAAGAAGATTATAATGGACAAGAAATAAGTTTAACTAAAATGGGGGAAATATTAGGCTATCCTTGCTATGAAGATTTTGAAAATTTAGATAGAGATAAAATAACATATAGCCTTCATATAAATATTATATATGATAAAGCAGATTTCTCTCTACTTGAAAATGTGTGTAAGGATAAAAGTAATGAAGCCAAATATGATAAATTGGCCATAGAAATAGAGAAAGCATTAAGGAATCCAGAATATAGTAAATTATTAGATAATCACATATTAGAAAAAGTTGAAGTAGAAATTAGCAAAAATATTCCAACAATTGTAATTATCAATAAATTGATAAATAATGAAGATTTAGACAATGACGATAAAGACAAAATAATGAATATACTTTATAACATTGGTTTCAGTATGGATACACAAATGTTTTTTCAAGAATATTTTCAATATAATAATCCAATACATAAAGGAATATTATTAGGATTATTACTAAATCAGCGTAATGATATACTAAGTCCTTTCTATCCTTTACAAAATTATCCAGAACAATCTGATAAAAATCTGGAAATAGTAGAAAGATGGGAAAAAGATTTGATAGATATTATAACTAGAACAAAGACATTAGATAAAAAGTATGGTAGTATTAGACGAAAAAAACATAATAAGAAAAAGAATAAAAAAACAAGAAATAATAAGATATAATAAGATATAATAAGATATATAATATATAATAATTTTTATATAATATAATATATAAAAATTATGATTAGATTAGCAATAATAAATATTATGCATATATTTATTATTGGAGCGTGTTTAGCATATATTGGTTATTTTCAGAATAACTCTCCAAAATGGATTTATTATTTAATTGGACTATTGGGTTTAGGAATAATTTTTATTGTTCCTTTTCCTAGTAAAGATTATACTATTATTCGTAATTTACTTTATTTTATCCATTATTTACTATTTATTCCTGCATTTTTGGCTATTTCATATTATGGTATATATAATAAATTAAGCAAAGAAACTTATATATTATTAGGATTTGTTGGTTTATTTATTATTACGTATCATAGTTATAAACTTTTTACCCGTTTAAGCTAATTTAGAAACTGCTTTTAACAATACATAAACCATAGAAGCAAACATTATACTATTAGCAACGTAACCATATATATTTGGATTTCCGTCATCTTTAAATAAAAAGGGCAATAAACCTTTACTATATTTTTTTACTGCTGGTAATTGAAACAAAAAATATAATAAAGCTATTATTATAGGTAATTGTAATTCTTGAAATAATACATCATAATTATTCATATTTTTTACCATTTTGGCATTTTCGTCTATTAAATGTTGCGGAGTCTCATTATTTCTAATATAGTCTTCTTGTTTATTAGGCGGAATATAATTAGGCTTGGTTTGATTGTCGTTTGCTACATTTACAGGATCAATAGGTATATCACGAGATGGCAATCCTGTTGTGCCATTTGCGGCTGCTTTTTGGATTTGGTTTATTAATTCATTATAATTTGGTTGGTTTCGTGGAGTTTCTAGAGTTACTTGCTGATTTTGCGGATTTTGTTGCATAGGATTTTGCATAGAATATCCACCTGACGGTATTAATTGACCTAGACCTGGCATTTGATTATTAGATTGCGAAATTGTTTCACTCCTATTCAAAATAATATTTTGCGGTTGTTGTTGCATTAACATTTGCTGTTGAATGTTGTTATTTTGAAGATTAGAACTAGGAAGTTCATTTATAGAGGTTACTCCTGAAGAAGACATTAATATAGTTTCCTAAATATTTATCGTATTAAAAACGCAATTTAAAACTCTTTAGTTACATAAAATTTGTGGAAAATTCTAAAGTTTTGCTTTTTGAACCGCAAGGTATATTTTCTTCTACTAATGTGTAACATTGCGTTTTCTCCGAATCACTCGCAAAAATTTTGTCTCGTAAAGCATTATGTTTCGGTCCGATGAATTTATAACAATCTTTTGAATTACATATTTGTCTAAATATTGTTGCCAACCCTAAACCCAGCAATACCGATAATATTATTTTCCCTATATTTGTATGTAATAAATTTTTTATAACATTATTAATCATATTATATATTATATATAATATAATTTTTTATTATTTAGGATAATTTAGTATAATTTAGGATAATTATTTTTTTTTATAATATTTGAATATATATATAAATGGCAAAAAGTTTTAGAAAAAGAAAAAGAAGAAATAATTATTCTTATAGGGGGGGAGAAGGTAGTAGAGATGTAACGTCAGAAGAACATAAGAATGCTCAAAGGGAATCACAAGAGAAACATGTAATTTTTTTAATGTCTTCAATGTCTGAAAAAGTAGAAGAACGTGTTACTAAAATTATATCCTCACATCCTTATACAGATCTTATATTTGCGATGTGTCCGTTTAATATAAAAAAAAACTTTAAAAATGATAATTTAACAGAAGAAACTGATGATAAAGAAAGAATAAAAAATGGAAAGATTATATTAGAAAACATAAAAAAATTAGTAAAAGGTAAATTTATTCCTATTGATATCCCTGCTCCAATACATTATAAATTAATACAAGATGAAATTAACAAAAACTTAGTGACCTCATGGCCTATGTTGGGTCCAGCAGGTGGTGAATTTGGGGACAAAATAATTGCACCAATTGACTCATTTCGTATAGAAATGTTATTTGATGTTCTATTATGGATGCATTTTACAAAGTATCATACTCCAGAACAAAAAACACTTTTTTCAAAAGAATTGCCCATAGCTATAGAACTACTTAATTATATGTATATGATGAATGAAGGTAATTTCACTAATTTTTTTAATGACATAATTAATAAAATAAATAGTCAAGAAGAAGGAAATATATATAGTATTACGGATATAAATAATATATCAGATGATGTTAATTTATATCTAAATAAACAATTAGACATTTTTACTAAGTCTTTACAAAACCAACAACTTATTACTGACTCATCAGAGCCGGATATTATTAACAAATTGTTAGATTTCTTTAATCATAATAATAAAACATATGAAAATTTAGATGAATTAAGAAAAGATTTAGAAAGTTTTAAAAAATTTGAAAATTATAACATAAAAAAATTTAAAAAAGAAATTAATACGAAAAAACTAGGTGATATGCCTGATTTTCGAGTAGATACACTTTTCAAACTGATTTATAGCAATTATAACGGTGCTTTTGTTGATGTAAATTATGCTGTGCCTTTATTGTGTTTTCAGTATGGATTATTGTCAATGGATAATGCCAACGTACACATTCATGAAGAAATAAAACAGCATATATCACTAGATAAAGCAGGTAAATATTTTACATTTACTCTTAATAATGATATTATGAAAGCAATTAAATTAAAAAAGCAAAATAAAAGCATGATACCTGTATATACAAAAATACATTGTATAACAGATTTAGAATCAGATGATCTTTTAGCTTTAAAATTATTAGCTCCATATTTTAATAAAATGGAAGTTCATTTATGTCAAGATCCTCGTTTTCCAACATTTACATCTTTTGTCAAAGATACAATATTGAAATATGAACCATATAATGTTACAATTAATACAGAATTTATAACAGATACATTTATTAATTTAAAGGAGATTTCTAAAAACCATTATACACCAAGCTGTTTTCAGGAAATTTATACAAAATTTCCTAAGTTAGAAGAAATGATTATAAAAATAAAACAAAAATTAAAAGAAATAAAT
>Ga0214919_10010960_pt1 | contig 11375 bp, 9 predicted proteins | sample LL1503_MetaG_FD_177994 | JGI IMG/M metagenome (GOLD analysis project Ga0214919, IMG submission 177994) | Freshwater microbial communities from Lake Lanier, Atlanta, Georgia, United States - LL-1503 | ecosystem: Environmental > Aquatic > Freshwater > Lake | place: USA: Georgia | collected 2015-03-15
TGCCTTCGTAGAAGATACGACTCATTCGAGGACGAAGCAGGAAATCTTCATCAGGAAGAATCTCGTGCCAAAGCTCCTCGACTTCCCTTACCTTTGTGAAAAAACGATGGCCACCTATGTCGAATCGCCAGCCGTCTCTTTCGACAGTGCGACTGATACCGCCCACCACGCTGTCACCCTCGTAGACGACCACCTTGCCACCCCTCTTTACGATCTGGTACGCAGCGGTGAGTCCAGCCGGACCACCCCCGATGATGACAACAGGATGCTTTTCGCTCATGCTGAAACAATAGTCAAGTTGGCACTGCTACCGGAAGGGCAAAAAGGTCACGTTCATCGACTGGTAGAAACCATTGAACCGCGATTTGAGTAGCGTTGAAGGTTGTCTGCCAGTCGACGACGCAATCTCACGTACTACAGATTTACAGGTACCCTTGAGCGTGTAACCCGCTGACCAAATTACGTAAATATCGTGATTACCAGCTGCCTTGAGGACTTGTTGACCGGTCAATGCAGGTGTTGTCGCCGCAATTGCTTTTTTGTAATCAAACCAATTAACGAAGACCGGATTGGTAAAACGGGGATAAGAACTGTACTGGAGGTCGTTTCGTGAGTAGCGAAGCACCGAGGGGCCGAGTTGGTCGGGGCAAATAAAAACGTACGAATCAGGTTTGGCGCTAGCCAGAACGGCGGAAACCTCGCCAGCCTGTGTTCTTTGCACCCCTACCCCCCACTTATCCGTCCAGAGCGCTCCAGCGGAAAAGACGAGAAGAACGAGGAATATACGTGCCGGTCGTTCGAACACCGTAATCCCGCGCGCCGCGAGGAGGGCGATCGGAATAGCAATGACCGACGCGTATCGTGCGACAAATGTTGTGTGCGTAAAATGGGAAACAAGAAGCCCCAGGAGCATTGTTCCTAACGTAATACTTACAAGAAATCTTACATTTTGAGGAGCCCGGAAGTCGAACTCGACCACGAATCGGTCGCCAATCACCGTGGCAAAGCAACCCAGTAACAGGAGCGAAATAAATAGTAGGAGAATCACTTGGTGGTGAAGCGATGGAGTGACGTGCTGTCTGCTCTGGTTAGTAACGAAGACCTCTATCCAATCAAAAAATTGAAAAAACGCTGGAGCCGGAGCCCACGGTGTACCGGTATGCAGCCGCTGCACATTGAAGATGGGTAACCATGGCAGCCAGAGTACGAAACCACTTACTAGTCCTAACGCCTTCCATCTCATCGCATGACTAACGGAACGGCATTTCCAAAATTGGGCAATAAGGACTACCGAAAGTGCGCCCAGTAGATAGATCGACCAATAGTGGGTATACAGCAATAGGGCAGTCAAAATCATTAACACCAGGGCGCGACGATGCGGAGACAACTCCCAATTTCCGAGCCAAACAAACAAGAGGAGGGCTGCCTCCAGCATGACTAGGGAGTACATGCGAGCTTCAGTGCCGAAATAAACCTGGTAGGGCAGAATCGCAACAACAGCCAATGTCACCCAAGCAACGCGAACGCCCCAGAGTCGTCGAGCGAGAAGAAAGCCAGCTACGCAACCAAGTACTGAGAAAATTCCGGAGAGCGACCGTACAGCCGCATCCGATGCTCCAAAAAGTAATACCCAGAAATGGACCAAGAGGTAGTAGAGAGGCGGTGCGCCATCATTACGGAGGCGACCCACAATCTCACCAAGTGGAGCTGACGCGATGTTGACGCCCAGTGCTTCATCAAGCCACAATTTCGAATTTGTGGAGAACCGAAGCACGAGCCCACCGACAACGTCTAAACAAATCAACGCTGTGACGCCAAGAGGGGCATAACTAGTCAGCCGCTTCGACACTCGCATTGTCATGCTTGCATCCTACGACCAAATGTGAAACCACTTAGGCGTGTCTAGAGGCTAATATTACCTAGTCCGAAAGAGGTGTAGTGCTCAAGTACTTAACAAAACGACTAGCCGCCTTGTTGTTGATCATCATTGCCGTGTCAATAGGAAGTTTCTACATGATTCACCTATTGCCAGGCGATTTAGCAACGGTAATTTTGGGTACTGGCAATACCCCAGCGAATCGAAAGCTGCTCTACGCTCAGTTAGGTCTCGACAAGGGACTCGTACAGCAATATTTCACGTGGGCAGGCCACGTACTGCAGGGAGACCTCGGCGTTTCCTACGTCAGCGGAGAGTCGATTAATCAAACTCTCGGCCGTGCAATACCGATCGATATCGAGATGATTTTCCTGGCACAATGCCTTGCTTTCGCTGGAGCTGTTCCACTAGCGATGAAAGCGGCCAAAAAACCCAATGGTCTCTTTGACCGAGTCAGCAATGGTGTTACCTTCACCCTCTTAAGTGTGCCGTCGTTCATTATCGTGGTCTACTTGGTCTTACTTATAGCAATCAAGGCGCAAGTGCCCAATACCGGACCAGGCTCGTTTACAAATTTCCCGTCTTGGGGCTTACTACTGAGCGACACTGGGACCTTTTTCACAACCCTGAAGGACAATCTGACAAGTCTGATCATTCCTTCAATGACCCTCGCTATCGGTTCATTTGTCGTGTACTTCCGCGTACTTCGCTCTGACCTCATCTCAACACTGCAAGAGGAGTACGTGACCATGGCACGTTCGAAAGGTCTTTCTCAGCGTCGGATTATGTGGCGACACGCTTTTCGCCCATCATCTGTCGCGCTCATCGGTACCGCCGGAATTAACATAGGTGGCCTGATTGCAGGTGGATTCGTTGTTCAGTACCTACTGGCAATACCAGGTCTCGGAACCACGCTCATCACTGCCATCACGGTGAAGAACTATTTGGTGATTCAAAGTACAGTCTTTGTTGTCGCGACCGCGGTAATCGTTATCAACTTTGCTGTTGACTTCATCACAACCCTCATTGACCCAAGGATTAGTCGTGATTAATAACACAACCGAAGATAAAACACTCGAGTCAGTAATCGAGGCTGCAGAGAAGAAGAAGCCAATTGGTATCTTCACATGGCTTTGCGTTGCGTGGCTCGCTCTCAATGTGGCAGTTGCGCTTTTCGCGCCCTTCCTTCCTCTCCAAGATCCCAACTCACTAGAAAGCGTGCCGGGTCTAGGTATTTCGTTTCACCATCTAATGGGAACTGATGACCTAGGACGAGATATCTTTGGACGTCTGGCCTGGGGATCGCGTATTTCACTGGGTGTTGGTATTGGAGCAATGGCTATCGCCTTTGGGGTTGGTGGTCCCCTCGGAATGCTCGGCGCCTATCGACGCGGTCGACTTGACGTCATTTTATCTTCAGTTATGTTTACGTTGTTGGCGTTCCCGTCCATTATCGCCATTATTGGCATTCTGTCGTTTTGGACCCCTCGTTCGTTGTCCAAAATCATCCTCGTGATCGGAATTTCATCAATACCCTTGGTCTACCGAGTGATGAGGGCAGCCACGCTAAGCGTTGGGAGTAGAGAATTCATCACGGCCGCAAAAATGCAAGGGGCAAGAGACCGTCGTATTGTTTTTCGAGAACTGCTTCCAAACGTGGCGCCCACCGGATTGTCCTTTCTTCTCTTCGGTATTGCCACTGTGATTGCTTTGGAAGGCGTGTTGGCATTTCTTGGCCTTTCAGTTCCACCCGACGAAGCCCCATCTTGGGGAAACATGATCAACGATGCGCGCCTTTCGCTTAACGATGTGCCTCAAAACTGGCCTTTAATTATTTTCCCTTCTGTACTTCTCTGTTTGTTCATCCTCGCGCTGAATTTCGCAGGCGACAGACTGCGTTCTTACTTCGATGTCACTGAGGTGAAGCTATGAGCCCGGCAACCAATCCGAACAACCTTGCTACCAGCGACGACCTCTTGGTAGTTGAGGATCTAACCACAACATTTAATACACCACGCGGCCCGCTGACCGCCGTCGGTGGCGTTAGTTTCCGGCTCGGTAGGAACGAGACGCTCGGCGTGGTGGGTGAATCTGGATCGGGCAAGACGGTTCTAAGTCGAACCATTATGGGATTACAGCCCAGGTCGAATGTTGAGGTGGGTGGCTCTGTTCTTCTTGACGGTCATCAGATCGTCGATGCCACCGACGATGACCTGCGAGGAATATGGGGTACCACGGTCGCCATGATTTTTCAGGACCCTATGACTTCTTTAAATCCTGTTACTAAAATAGGAAAACAAATAGGTGAATCACTCAGAGTGCGCCTCGGAATGAGTAAGGACGAAGCTAAAGCTCGTGCAATCGAGTTACTCACCCTGGTAGGAATCCCTTCACCCGAGGAACGGTACGAAGCGTACCCGACTCAGCTTTCAGGTGGAATGCGCCAGCGAGTAATGATCGCGATTGCTCTGGCGTGTAACCCCACGCTGCTGCTGGCAGATGAGCCGACTACCGGTCTCGACGTCACGATTCAAGCGCAGATCCTGAACCTTCTCGACGAACTACAGCTCAAAATGAAGATGAGCGTCATACTCGTGACACACGATCTTGGCGTCGTGGCAACGCGGACCGACCGGATTATCGTTATGTACGCCGGGCGCGTCGTGGAGATGGGTCTCACTAAAGATGTCTTCAAGAATCATCGGATGCCCTATACGCGTGCGCTCTTGGAGTCGACTCCACGTGTCTCCAATCCGAGTCACACGCGTCTACAGACGATCCCTGGTAGGCCTCCAAACTTGCTGAAACTCACTCAGGGCTGCGCCTTTGCTCCGCGATGCAACCGTGCGACTGCACGGTGCACTGAGGAGACGCCAGCTTTAGAGCCGACTGGAACTGAAGGGCATTATTTTGCTTGCTGGAATCCAATCGACAGCCAGGATGAGAAGGTTACTAACGGTGGCCAATCGACGAAAGAATTTGGAGAAGATAATGTCCGGAACTAATAGCGAGGTCGTTCTATCCGTAAAAGAGTTAGAAGTCACTTTTCGCAAGGGAAGGCAACGCGTCAGCGCCGTTGCTGGAATTAGTTTTGATATCTACGAGGGCGAGACTCTTGGCCTGGTGGGTGAATCGGGTTGTGGCAAATCCACCACAGGGAGGGCGCTTATGCAGATTGTCCCCTCTACTGGGGGGCAAATTTTTGTTGACGGTGCCGAGTTAACCAGTTTGAACAAGAAAGAATCTCGCAGCTTGCGGCGCAAGATGCAGATGATCTTCCAAGATCCAATCAGCTCGCTTAATCCTCGCCGTCGAGTCAAAGACATTATTGCCGAACCGCTTGACTGCTGGAAGTCCGCTAAGGGCGCAGAGCGCGATGCAATCGTATTCGATCTTCTCAATAAAGTGGGTATAGACCCCGGTGTCTATGGAAATCGATACGCGCGGCAGTTTTCTGGAGGACAGTGTCAACGGATTTCTATCGCGCGTTCGCTCGCAATGCGCCCCAGACTCCTGATTTGTGACGAAGTCGTGTCGGCACTCGACGTGTCGATTCAAGCTCAGATTCTTAATCTCCTCGAGGACCTTAAGAAGGAGTACGGCCTGACGATGCTCTTTATTGCACACGATCTGGCAGTTGTGAAAAATATTTCCGATCGGGTCGCGGTCATGTACCTCGGGAAACTCTGCGAAATTGGACCGAGCGATTCACTCTATGCTCAGCCCGCACATCCATACACCAGCTTTTTGCTGGGCGCCGCGCTAGAGGCCGACCCCGAGCTGGAGCAGAACCGTGCAACTTTGGGTGGCGAGCCGCCTAGCCCGCTAAACCCGCCAAGCGGATGTCGTTTTCGCACTCGTTGCCCTTACGCCACGGAGAAGTGTGCAGCCGAAGAGCCACAGTTGCGTGATATCGGTTCCGGACATCAAGTGGCCTGTCACTTCCCGCTTGTGGGGTCAGACCAGTAGATTCTTCTACGAAAAAAACCTCCCCCGACCAGTAGGTCGGGGGAGGTTTTTTCTTTACTTCTATTCAGCGGTTGGTGCCTCTTCGACGGGTGCGACAGCCGCACCTTCCTCAACCACTGGAGCCTCCACTGCGAATTCCGCCCATGCGGCTTGGGCTTCACTCTCAGGTGTGAACGCACCGTAATTCATTCCGCCGATGTAGTTACCTTCAGCGTCGTATGCGTGGGACCCGAAGGCTTCACGGTATTCCTCTGACACCTCGCCACCATCAGCGGCACCCTTAATGGACAGGCTGATACGTCGACGTGCGGCGTCAAGCTCGATGATCTTCACCCAGAGTTCCTCCCCAGCAGCAACCACTTGGTCTGGAGACTCAACGTGGTGGGCTGCGATTTCTGAAATGTGGACTAGGCCTTCAATGCCCTCTCCCACCTGAACGAACACACCGAACGGAACGAGCTTGGTGATTCGACCGTATACCAACTGATTGACAGCGTGGCCGTCGGAAAACACTTGCCAAGGATCGCTCTGCGTTTTACGAAGGGACAGGCTAATGCGCTCCTTGGAGTAGTCAACTTCCATGACTTCTACCTCGACTTCGTCACCGACTGTCACAACCTGACTGGGGTGCTCAATGTGATTCCAGCTGAGTTCGGAGACGTGAATAAGTCCGTCCATACCACCAAGGTCCACGAATGCTCCGAAGTTGACCACGGATGAAATGTGACCACGGCGACGCTCACCGGGCTTGAGGTTGGTGAGGAAGTCGCCACGCTGCTCCTTCTGGCTCTCTTCGAGCCAGGCACGGCGTGAAAGCACCACGTTATTGCGGTTGCGGTCGAGCTCGATTATTCGGGCCTCAACGGTCTTGCCGATGTAGGGCTGGAGATCACGAACACGACGTTGCTCTACGAGCGATGCGGGGAGGAAGCCTCGAAGACCGATGTCGACGATAAGGCCGCCCTTAACGACCTCAATAACGAGACCAGAAACGACCTGGTTGCGGTTCTTGAGGTCTTCGATGTTCGCCCAAGCCTTTTCGTACTGAGCGCGCTTCTTGGAAAGGACTAAACGGCCTTCCTTGTCTTCCTTTTGAAGGACGAGCGCTTCGATTTCCTCACCGATCGACACAATCTCTGAGGGATTTACATCGTTACGGATAGAGAGTTCACGGGAAGGGATAACACCTTCGGACTTAAAGCCAATGTCAAGCAGCACTTCGTCACGGTCAATTTTGACCACGATGCCCTTCACAAGGTCACCATCTTCGAATTCCAAGATGGTGTCACCTACAACAGTGGCTAGATCGGTTCCGACCATGTTGTCTTCAGTGACAACACGGGGAACGTAATTACCTTCAGAGTCGAAGGTTCCCATTGGGACCTTCGAAAGTAGGCCGGAAATTTCTGTCATTTCAATCCTTACAGCTTGGCCACACCGGGGCCGTCTCGGCTACAGAGCTGAACTACCGGCGTTAGTTCAGAAGTGAAAGCCTACCAGCGGTTTCGGGTCTATTTAGCCGTGGACCAGTTAGTGCCCCAGTTGAGAGATATCTCCAATGGGACCGACAGGCTGGCTGCTCCGGTCAGAGCCGAGCGGACAATCTCGGTGACGGCCACGTGCTCGGATTTTGGAGATTCGACAACGACTTCATCGTGCACCTGAAGAACCAGCCTCGACATCAATCCTGCCGCCGAAAGACCCTGATCAAGCCGTACAAGGGCGTATTTAAAGATGTCGGCAGCGAGACCTTGAATACCCGCATTCATAGCCTGGCGCTCTGCAGCGGCCTTTTGTGGGCCTACGGCCCTAGCAAGATCGGGGAACGGTCGAATCCGACCAAATTCGGTCCGTGAGAATCCCTGGGTACGCACTTCGCGAACCGCACGTTCCGTGTACGCCTTCAGGCTCGGGAAGCCTTCGAAATACTGGTTCATGATGGCCTTGGCGTCCCCCACCGAAATACCGAGCCGCTGCGAGAGCCCAAACGCCTCCATGCCGTAGGCAAGTCCATAGGAGACAGCCTTAGCCTGCTCACGCTGGTCCTTTGTAACGGCACCTAAGTTGGTGTCAAAAACGACTGCCGCGATGGCTGTGTGTACGTCCTGGGCGCTCTCAAACGCCTCCAGAAGCCCTGGATCCTGTGAAAGGTGAGCCAGAATACGCAACTCGATCTGGTTGTAGTCAGCCACCAGGAACGTCCATCCCTCCTGCGGGACAAACGCGGTGCGCAAACGACGACCCTCTTCGCTGCGAACTGGGATGTTATGAAGGTTCGGGGCTTCCGACGAAAGGCGCCCCGTACGAGCCACCGTTTGGTGGAACGTCGCGTGGATTCGGTCATCGGCGGCCACTGTGGCGATTAGCGGAGCGCCGTACGTTCCGCGCAGTTTGTCTAGTTCGCGAAACCGCAAGATCTCCGGGACAATGGCGTGTTCGTCAATAATGGCTTCGAGACTCGTGGCATCAGTCGAGAAACCAGATTTAATCTTTTTTGTCGGAGTTAGTCCGAGCTCCTCGAACAATACGGTTTGTAGTTGCGCCGGGGAAGACACCTTGAACTCATGTCCCGCCATCTTTTGAATCTTGGCGTCCAGTCGAACAACTTCATGCCCAAAACCCTCTGCAATAGAAACGAGCAGATTGCGATCGACCCGTATACCGAGAACCTCCATGCGGGCGAGTACGGAGACAAGGGGCAATTCGATATCGAAATACACCCGACCAAGTTGATTCTCCTCAATAGCTGCTTGCATCACTTCGTTGAGCTGAATGCTGTGCGCTAAACGTGTGCTGAGCATCTCATCGGTGCTTTCAGCGTCGAAGAGCGAGACGGGGGCGTTCGAAACCACAACGCCGAGGTGCTGTGTCAGAAGTGCTTCGAGGGTGTAGGCCCCCAAAGCCGAATCGATGAGATAGCCGGCAATGGTGGTATCCCAAAGCGGGCCGCCTAAAACAACGCCCATTTCCCCCAGCGTCCGATACAAACCCTTTAAGTCGTGGCCACCGAGCCTGATGCCGGCCAGTGCAGGAGCAACGGCGGCGAGGTCGCCAATGAACACTGACGCCGAGCCTCCGTCGGTGACAGCGATTCGAGTCCCCGCCCAGGCCACGATCGCACCGGCTTCAAAGTCGAGCTTCGCGATCGATGAGACGACTTCTAGTGGCTTCACCTCTACAGCCGATACATTGACCGTTGGCTCCTCAAAGCCCCCAGGATATCCGAGAAGACCTTCATTGATGATGCGGTCGTAACGCGACTTCATCGCGCTCATCTCAAATCGCTCAAAGAAGGCGTTTATTGCCGCACGATCCCAATCTCCCAGGTGGAACCTTTCGGGCTGCACATCAATCGGAACAGTACGAACTAGGCGCATCACTTCTAAATTTGAGCGGGCCAAGAGTTCGTTGTTCTCCATATTCTCCCGAAGCTTGGGAGTCATGGTGCTCGTTGCTGCAAAAATCGCATCAAAGTCTGGATGTTCGGCGAGGAGCTTGGCGGCCGTCTTCTCGCCAACACCCGGAACCCCTGGCAAATTATCTGAGGGATCTCCACGTAGAGCCGCAAGCATCGGATATCTCGCCGGCTCCACGCCACAGCGAGCGAAGATCCCGGCTTCGTCATAGAGGTCGTAGACCGACACGCCTCGCTTGTTATAGAGAACTCGAATGTACGGATCCTCCACTAACTGGAATGAATCACGATCACCGGTCACAACCACTGTCGGAATGCCATTGTCTCGGCCCCACGTCGCCAACGTGGCCAGAACGTCGTCAGCCTCGAAGCCAGGAACCCCAATCACGGGAATCCCGAGTACCTCACAGAAATTGCGAATCAGATCAAACTGATGGTCGAGTTCTTCGGGCGTTTCCGCCCGACCACCTTTGTAGTCAATGGCCATCTCGTCACGAAACGTGCCACCGGGGAGGTCAAAAGCCACCACCAGGGCTCGAGGTGTCTGTGATTTAATCAACGTATTCAACATTGAGGCGAATCCGTGCAGGGCGTTTGTTACCAAACCCTCCGATGTAGCGATGTCAGTAGAAAGAGCATAAAACGCTCGGAACGCGAGCGACATGCCGTCCAATAGCAAGAGTGGACGCTCATCCTCCTGCTTACTCAACGTGGGTGCCCGCGATGATCTCTTGGGCTACGTCACGCATGCGCCGTCGAGACTTCATTGCCGACTGCTGAATGAGCTCAAACGCTTCGCTCTCGGCCAAGCCTTTAACCGCCATTAGGTGCTCTTTAGCCTGTTGCACAATTTCTCGAGTTTCAATCTTGTCGTCAACAACTGGAGACTCGGGTGACTCGGCAGTCAGTGGTTCAGGCTTGTTCAAAATGGAAGCCAATTTTGGGAGTAACTCCGCGCTACGGAAGGGCTTCACGAGGTAGGCCGAAACACCAGCGTCTCGCGCCTTCTCGATTAGCTCACGCTGAGAGAACGCAGTCAACAAAACTACCGTCGTGGGTAGTGACTCCACGAGACGGGCCACCTCGATACCGTCTAGTCCTGGCATCTTGACGTCCAACAGAGCTAAGTCTGGGAGGAGGTCTCGAATCATCTCGGCCGCGTCGTCGCCGCGTGCTGCCTCGCCGACTACGTCGTAGCCGGCGGACTCCAATATCTCTTTAAGATCCAGACGAATAATCGATTCATCATCAGCAATAACAACACGTGTACTCATGACACCACCTCGGGTTCCCATTCGATCATCAAGTCTTCCAACAATTTTTCCAACTGCTGCTTGCGGCCACGCTGCTCCGCAATGGCTGCTTTAGCAATATCGCATTGTCGTTCAATGCCAGAAAGGTCGGCGGTGGCTTGAGGAGTCTCGCTCACGAGCGCACGGACATGGAGATCCTCGCGCATCTCCTCCCAGACGGTCAACTGCTCAACGAGAGTTCTAATCTGCTCATCGGTAGCGATTATGTCCCGAGTGGCCTCTTCAACCTGTTTGGCGACGCGCACCTGCTTCATGAGGCAATTCTACGCTCACGAGCCGCCATAAACACCGACCACCGACCACTCGTTTGCCAGTACCGCGTTGCGCACCTTCTCAAAATCCAGAGGCGTTACAACCCGACCATCCAAGAGGATGTCACTCGGGCCAAGGTTGAACTGTTCCACGAGTTCGGCGTTGGCAAAACGGCCCAAGGCCGTCTCGAAAAACCCCCCTATGTATGGCTGCAGACCGTGTTCTAGAGCTTGTTCAACCATCGTGCGCGCGATCGAGCGACCACCCACCCTGGCTGGCTTGACACAAACCACTGACGCTGCTGTGTAGCGCACCACATTTCGGATGTCCTGCATCGAACGAATGGACTCGTCGAGGGATAGTCGAATACCAGAATCTTGTAGCTCATAGTGGGCGGTGTAATCCCCCACTTTGCCAATCTGTTCAACAAACGAAACTGGAGCGTGTACCGAAGCCAACGCAACGTGCTCAAGCACCTGATCGATAGTGGGGCAACTCGCGTTGTAATCGAGCACAACGGGACAAGTCAACCCCTGAATGGCATCAAAGG
>Ga0214919_10010961_pt1 | contig 11374 bp, 16 predicted proteins | sample LL1503_MetaG_FD_177994 | JGI IMG/M metagenome (GOLD analysis project Ga0214919, IMG submission 177994) | Freshwater microbial communities from Lake Lanier, Atlanta, Georgia, United States - LL-1503 | ecosystem: Environmental > Aquatic > Freshwater > Lake | place: USA: Georgia | collected...
TTTCGGGTCAATGACCGGCCCGGCTACTGGGGTCAAGACCGGCTGTGGATGGTCGAGCAAGATTTGCTCGCCGCATAAGCCAGCGCAATGGCCGAGGCCAGCCGCGCATTGTTCAGCACCAGCGCGATATTGGCGGCCAGGCTGTCGCCGCCCGTAAGCTCATTCACACGGGCCAGTAAAAACGGTGTACTTGCTTTGCCGCTAATGCCTTGTTGCGCCGCCTCGTGCAGCGCCTGGGCGATGGCGCGGTCTATGGTCTGGCGGTCCATGGCGTGCGCGGCCGGTATCGGGTTGGCCACCACCATGCCGCCGGGCAGGCCGATGTCCCACTGGGCGCGCATGGCCGCCGCGATGGCTTGCGCCGAGTCCAGCCGGTAGTCCACCTTAAAACCACTTTCGCTGGTAAAAAATGCCGGCAGCGCCTCGGTTTGGTAGCCCACCACGGGCACGCCTTGGGTTTCTAGATATTCCAAGGTTAGGCGCAAATCCAGTATGGACTTGGCCCCCGCGCACACCACCGTCACCGGCGTTTGCGCCAGCTCTTGCAGGTCGGCAGAAATATCAAAGCTGTGCTCCGCGCCCCGGTGCACACCGCCAATGCCGCCGGTGGCAAACACGCGTATGCCCGCCAGCGCCGCTATGCGCATGGTGGCGGCCACGGTAGTCGCGCCATCGGCGCCAGCGGCCACCACAAAAGCCATGTCGCGCCGGCTGACCTTGGCCACCGCATGGCCGGCGCGCCCCAGGCGCTCGATGTCCGCGCCCGACAAACCCGCCTTGAGCCGCCCCTGCACAATGGCCACCGTGGCCGGCACCGCGCCGTGGGCGCGCACCTCGGCCTCGACGCGCAGCGCCGTCTCTACGTTCTGCGGGTAAGGCATGCCGTGCGAAATGATGGTCGACTCCAAAGCCACCACCGCCTGCCCCTGCGCCAGCGCCGCCTGCACCTCGGGGGCGATGTCTAGCAAAGCGTGGGTCGGGTTCATAGTGTGGCCTGTTCGAGTTGGTGGTGGACGGCCAGCACGCTCAGCGTGCTGGCGTTGGCAGAGGCTGACTCTAGCGTGATCTGCGCGCAGCCCATGGCCCACACCAGCGCGCGCTCCAGCGGCCAGCCCTGCACAAAACCATAAACCAGGCCGGCCAGCATGGCATCGCCCGCGCCGGTGGCGCTGCGCACCTGCGCCGGTGGCGCGGCGCGGTGGCCGCAGCGGCCGTCGGCATCGCACCAGGCAGCGCCCTCGGCGCCCAGGCTAATGACCACGCGGCCCGCGCCCATGCGGTGCAGCGCCAAAGCGGCCGCGCACGCCTCTTGCGCGTTGCTAATGCGGTGGCCGCACAGTGCCTGCGCCTCCAGGCGGTTGGCCTTGAGGGTATGCACCTGCCCCAGCACCGGCAGCAAGCGCGCGCACTTGGCTACCGACACCGCCTCGGCAAACAGCACCGGGTGCGCCACGCTATGCGCCAGCCAGTGCCAGGTGGCCGGCGGCACATTGCAGTCCGCCACCAGCACCGCCGCACCAGCCAAAAGCGCTTGCTGGGGCGCCAGGCGCGCGGGCGTGAGCTGCTCCATGATGTCCATATCGTTGACGGCCACCTGCATATCGCCATCGGCCCTGTGCAGGCACACATAGGTGGCGCTGCGCTGGCCGGGCAGGGTCAGGCAGGTGCCCATGTCCAGCCCGATGGCCGCGCCGGCCTGCCGCAGCGCCTGGCCAAACACATCGTCGCCCAGCACCCCGAGCAAGCGTGCTTCCAGCCCCAAGCGCAGCAGGTTTTCAGCGACATTGCGCGCCACCCCGCCAGGGCTGCACAGCACCTGCCCGGGGTTGGAGTCGCCGGCCAGCGCATCGCCGTGCGTGTGCACGGAGACGTCCATGTTGATGCCGCCTAGGAGGGTGATGGGGGGCATGGGCTTAACCCGCAAGTAGGCGTCGCGACAAGAGCGACTGCATATCGCGTCGGCCATCCACGATAAGGTAAATCAGTACCTGGCGGTCTAGCACCCGGTAAATCACGCGGTAGGGTTTGAAGCTGGTCTGTCTGTATTCCTTGATACCCAAGGCCAGCAACTCTTTGGGATAACTGCCACGCTCCGGGAAGTGCGCCAAGTCCGATACCACGCGACTCAAGCGGTCTAGCACCGAATTGGCGTTGGCTAGGCAATCAAACTCAGCGATGTAATCGTACAAAGCCTCTAAGTCTTGCTCAGCGCCTTGGGTAAGCAGGACTTGGTAGTGCTTTGGTTTGCTGGCCATCAGGCCGCAGCGCGCTTGGCGCGCAATCGGGTCAGCACCTGCGCCACCGGCTTTACCCGGCCCGCAGCCAAATCTTGGTTGCCTAGGGCGAGCACCTTGAGCAGAGCCAGCGTCTCCTGGGCTTGTTCATAAGAGGCCACATCTTGTAACACCGCCTTGGCCTCGCCATTTTGGGTAATTAGCAAGGGCTCGCGATGTGCTGTCAGGTGGGCCAGCACTTCAGCCGCATTGGCCTTCAAGTAGCTGATGGGTTTGACTTGGGTGGAGTAGTGCATGGTAACTTGACTCGCAGAAATTAAGACTGAATATAGTCTTAATTTGGTCTTTATGTAATGTTAACTCGGAAAAATTTTTTCACTTTTCCATCACCTTTTTACGTTTGCAAAAAACTACGGTTACGGACAGCTAGTGACATGCTGGCTTCCTTCGGTAGAGGACCAGTTTTCCATTGTCCGACTGTAAATAGGAAAGATTGCTCCAGTTCACAGGCTGAGCATTTTGGTTGTCGGGCTTTATGACTCCCCTGTGGCATGAGGCATTGCATTCAATGTACGCGCTCTGTTCAATCTTCAATAACCTCGAAGAGTTGCTGATGTAATCCCGCCTTCAACACGCGCACAGTTGCATAGTTGGATCCAATTAACTCTTTGATTTGTTCAATTCGAAAATCACATTTGAAGCCAAGGATTACGTCGGACAAGACCAATTTGTCTGAGAAATTTGCAAAATAGTTGCTTCGTTCTTTCTGGCTCGATTTAAGGTCAATGAAGAGTCGATATTCTTGCTCGTACGCCCAATCTTGAAATTTTGTGTTCAGCAACCGATTTACTGTGTCCTCCCCACCAACCACTGACCTGGTATCGGGATCGAACGCGATACTTGCCCTATTTTTGGTGTAAGCAACCCTCAATAGAACATCGTCTGGAACTTCAAAACCTAAGACGATACCCTTATGGCCATCTGCGTAATGACCCCACATAAGCGGGTTGCTCCAGTTTGCACAAAAGCACATCAGGCCGTATTGATCGTCTAATTGATTTTTGAAGTTTTCAAGTGCGGCCTTATCTCTAGGATCCAACAAATCAACTGCCAACAGCTCAAACGGATCATTCAATTGCCCAATCCGGCTAATTTTTATTCGTTTAAAAGCAATATCGCTTATCGCGTTCTGTGCGCTCAAGAAGTGGAATAACTTCATGGGGTTTGCTAATTACAAGTTAGCAAGTTCAGGAAAAAGACAGAGAGGCCGCCTGTGCCCATCCCATCTAGCGACCCCGCTGACATTGCGCCAATGACTGGCGCTTTAGTTCGGTGGCTTTGCGTCGCCGGCTTTCACCGGGTTTGCCCTTCAATTTTCTTTTTTATCGGACAAAGGCTGTACCGATTCCAAAAGAATAGCACAGAGGCCAAGCCTTACATCTTACTTTCCAAAAGGGACAATGTTTTTATCTCGGCTATTTGCTATCCAACTACAAAGGCGCACAACAGCAGGCCGCTGAAGGTATTGCACGCGCCGAACTGGCGCAAACCTCAATGCAGCTTAGCGATGTTCTGAGCTGCCCGTTGCTGTAGATCGTCCAAGGCCTGCACGCAAGGCTTAAACGAAGGGCTCAATTGTTTTTCTGCATGCAAGCGCGCCACATAGCCACGCGCCAGTTCTAGCGCGCTGCGCCATGTTGCACCGTCCACGGCGCTGTGTAAATTGGCGGCGCTTACGCTATCGCGCGGCACACCGCCACTGCTGGGGCTAAACGCCATGGGGAGCATGTCGTAGGCGGGGCTTAGCGCGTAGGGCGGGCCACGGTCGCTCACAAAGGACAGATTGCCGGCGTGCATATCGGTGTTGCCAATGAGCGTACCAAAGGCAAATAAGAGTGCAGCCCCGGCATGGACCTCTGGCGTGATGGCGCCCCGCTGCGCCAATTGCGCGGTAAGCACGGGCCAAGGCGCTGCGGCTTGGCCCACAAACTCACCGTCCAGGGCGGCCAGCGATACCAAGGCACGCCGGCCGTGCAGGCCCACGCGGTCAAAGCGCTCGAGCTCCAAAAAGCGCTGCGTGCCCACGTCCTGCAAGCGCGAACGCGCCGCCGCTACGCCCGCCGCTTGCAGCGTTTCCAAGGCCAGGTGCTCGGCCAGCAGCAGGTCGCGCCAGCGGGTGCTGACCGGGCTGGCCTCGGCCGCCGAGAACTTGACCAGCACATGCCCCGCAGCGCTCCGTGCGCAAAACTTAGGCTGCTCGCCGCCTGCTGAGGACCACGTGTCGCCCGTGCCCAGCACCTGGGCTGCCAGGCGTGGGTAGTCTTCGGGTGCACACACGGGGGGTTCGGGCGCGTTCACAAAGTGGTCTCGGGCCACTTCGCCCAGCAGCAAATGGCCCACCGGGTCGGCGCCGCTAGCCAGCAAAGCGCGCAGCGCATCGGTGTCGCTCCAGTTGCGCACATCGGCGGGCAGGCCCAGGCTGGGTGCGTGGCGGTGGGCATAGGCCCGCCCCAAAAAGCCCTGTGGCCGCATATCAATCAGCCACCACGGCAAGCCTTCATGGTGTGTGCTGACGCCATCCGTCTGCACCATCACAAAACCATCGGGCCGCACGGGGTACAGCGTGCCCAGCGTGGCGATTTGGCCGGTGGCACTGACCCGGTACACCGCTAGCTCGGGCAGGGGCCGAAACCGGTCGCGCAAGGCATAGCGGGTGGCGCGCGCCGCGCCGATGCGGACAATGTCGCCCGCCATTTGCGCAATCGCCCGGGTCAGCGTGGCCCGCGAGACGTGTAAGCGCGCGCGCAACGATTCACTAGCCACCGGGCCGGCAGCCAGCGCCTGGCGTATCTGGGCAGAGCGGTCATCCATAGCAGTACAGTGAAACGGTATATTTAACGATGTATAGAACGATATGTGAAACGATTCTAGCTTCTACCAACCCTTGCGTGCTGCCTCGGCGCTCCAATGGCGCCCCGCATACACTCCCACCGTCGCAATTTCTCAAGCCTTTCCCATGGCCCACGCTTCCAATTCCCCTAGCCGCGCTGCACCACCGCGCGCTCTCGCTGCCGCCACTGTGGCCCTGGCCTTGCTCGCCAGCCCGCTGGCCGCGCTGGCTGCGCCGCAGTTGCGGTGCAGCTTTGACGTCAATTCCGAGACGCACCACAAAACCTTCGGCTTGGTCACCGACCCCTACACCACCGAGGCCGTGGCCATAGGCAACCGCTTTCGCTTCAAGGCCGTGATGCTCGCGGGCGAGGGCGGCGCAGGGGTGCAAAGCCTCAATCTCTACGTCTACTACAACACCCGGCGCCAGCCCATGATCATGCAGCACACCCGCTTTTTGCAGCCCGCCGTGCTGCCCCAGCCCGCGCCCGATGCGCTGACCGGGCGCGTCTCGCTCTACTCGCCACTTTTGGGCAAAGAGCTGCAATACCAATGCGCTTTGGCCGAGGTGGCACCATGAAGGCGCGCGCATTTTTTGCCGCGCTCATGCTGGCTGCGCTTTCGCTCGGGCTGGCCCCGGCCAGCTTCGCTGCCGATAAAGCGCGTACCAAGCCGTCTGCCGTGCGCAAGGCGCCCGCCGATGGCCCGCTAAGCATGGTCATCGTCGGCGACATGATGCTCGAAGACGGCCCCATGGACGCCATGCGCAAAGGCCGCGACCCTTTCGCCGCCTTTGCCAGCCTGTTTGCCGGCGCTGACATCCGCATTGGCAACCTGGAGTGCGTGGTGGCCACTGTCGGCAGGCCCGAGGACGACAAGCCCAATGTGTTTCGCGTCCACCCCCGCGCCCTGAAGTACCTCAAGCGCCACTTTGACGCCGTCGGCCTGGCCAATAACCACTCGGGCGATTTCGGCCCCGAGGCGTTTGCCCAAATGCTGGGCCTGCTCAAGAAAAACAATATTGGCGTTTACGGCGGCGGCATGAACCTGTCCGAGGCGCACCAACCCTGGATCATCGAGCGCAAAGGCGTGCGCGTGGCCGTGCTGGGCTACGACGAGTTCCAGCCGCGCAGCTTCGAGGCCGACACCGACCGGCCCGGCGTGGCCTGGAGCGAGGACGCGCAGGTGGTGCGCGACATTCGCGCCGCGCGCAGCGTCTACAAAGCCGATGTGGTGATTCCGGTCATGCACTGGGGCTGGGAAGAGCCCGTGGCCAACGACCGCCAGCGCCAACTCGCCCGCCTGATGATCGACGCGGGCGCCGACGCCGTCATCGGCGGTCACCCGCACCAGTTGCAAGACACCGAGCGCTACAAAGGCAAGCCGATTTTTTACAGCCTGGGCAATTTTGTGTTTGATGGCTTTCCGCTGCCCATCAACTACATCGGCTGGGCCCTGCGCCTGGAGCTGGACAAAACCGGCGTCCAAAAAGTACAGGCCCACGTCTCCCACATCGGCCCCACCGGCCTGCCCCGCCCGGGCAAGGTGCTGGCGGACCCGACGCTGAGATAGGCCAGAACTTTTAGTCCATAGAATCGGCTAGACGTAATGACAGAGGTTTATCCATGAAGCCGTCCGCCGTATTAGCCCGAAGCCGTGAGCGTATCCGCGCGCTGGTGATTGAGCATGGCGTCTCCAATCCCCGTGTATTTGGGTCGGTCCTGCGCAGCGAGGACTTGGATGGAAGTGACCTTGATATCTTGGTGGACCCGACGCCGCAGACCTCGCTACTGGATATCGCCAAATTGCAAATGCGTCTGGAATCCGAATTGGGAATTCACGTCGACGTGCTGACCCCCAAGGCCTTGCCTCTGTCGTTTCGTAGCCAAGTCATAGCCCACGCACAACCGGTATGACGCAGTTGCAGCTACTCAGGCTCAAGGATTACCTGAATCACATGATCCAAGCTATTGAGCAGGTGGCGCAATATTGGGCAGACGTTTCTGAGGATCAGTTTTTTTTCCACACGCATTTTGCAAGACGCCGTGGTGCGCAACTTGGAAGTCATCGGTGAGGCGGCCAATCAGGTAGTCAAGAAATTCCCTGAATTTGCAGCGTCAAATTCCAATGTTCCATGGGAGGCGGTTTACTACATGAGAAATCGTGTGATCCACGGATACGCCAGCATTGACTATGCGCTGGTCTGGCAGGTGGTAAACAAAGACTTACCTCCTATGCATTCGGAACTGAAGAAAATTCAACGCGCCTTGTAGGGCTTTGCTTCTTCAGTCCGTCGCAGTCTCCTGCGACGGTGGTGCCGCATCCGCATCCGTATCTGCTGTCGGCGCGTTGTCCAATCGCCCGCGCCGCGCCAGCCCTTCGCGCAGCAAAAACTCCACCTGCGCATTGGCGCTGCGCAGCTCTTGGGCGGCCAGTTTTTCGATGGCCGCCCACAGGGCGGGGTCGATGCGCAGGGGGTAGGCTTTTTTGCCGGGGCTGGCCATGGCGTGGCGGCTTGCGTGCGGGTGCTTTAGTTGTAGAGGGTGCCGGTGTTGACCACGGGGCTGACTTCGCGGTCGGCGCACAGTACCACGAGCAGATTGCTCACCATGGCGGCTTTGCGTTCGCCGTCCAGTTCTATGATGTTGCGCTCGGACAAGCCCTTGAGTGCTGCCTCCACCATGCCCACCGCGCCAGCGACGATTTTGTGGCGCGCGCTCACAATGGCTTCGGCTTGCTGGCGGCGCAGCATGACTTGCGCGATTTCGGGGGCGTAGGCCAGGTGGGTGAGCTTGGCGTCCAGCACATCGACACCGGCCAGCGCAAAGCGCGCCTGCAACTCGGCTTTGAGGGCGTGGGCCACCTCGTCCAGGCCGGCGCGCAAAGTGGTCTCGCCGGGTGCGAGGTCTTCGCCCTCGTCATAGGCGTAGACCGAGGCCAGATGGCGCAGCGCGGTTTCGGCCTGGATGGCGACAAAGCGCTCGTAGTTGTCGATCTCAAACAGCGCTTGGGCCGAGTCGCGCACGATCCAGACCACGGCGGCGCCGATCTCCACCGGATTGCCGCGCTTGTCATTGACCTTGAGCGCCGCCGTATTGAGGTTGCGCGCCCGAAGCGAGATTCTTTGCTTGGCCTGCAAGGGGTTGGCCCAGCGCAGGCCCTGGTTGCGGTCCGTGCCGCTGTACTGGCCAAACAAGGTGAGGACGGCGCCCATATTGGGCTGCACCATATACAAACCGGCGCCCAGCACGGCTGCCAGCACCAGCAGCACCGCGCCGACCGCGTGAGACTCGTTGTGCAGGGCCGACACGCCCGACACCAGCAAAACCAGGCCCAGCCCGACCATGCCAAAACCGTTGATGGACTGGTAGCTGCGCTCGGTATGCGGCGTTTGAATCGTGGACATAAGCATCTCCTTTTTGAAAATATGATATCACTATAGTATCAAAGTGGAATCAGGTCAAGAATCTTGGCGCGCACTGCCCGCCGTCTGGCCTGCGGTATCGTTGCACCTGTGCGGCCGACCGGGCCGCCCTTGTTCTGACAGGAAATGAGCCCATGAAATACGCCGCCATCCCCCGCGACCGCCTGCCCACCTTGCTGGCGCACATGCCCAAGACCGAGTTGCACATCCATATCGAGGGTTCGCTCGAGCCCGAGCTGATTTTTGCGCTGGCCGAGAAAAACGGGGTCGCCCTGAGCTACCCCAGCGTAGAGGCCTTGCGCGCCGCCTACGCGTTCACCGACCTGCAAAGCTTTTTAGACCTGTACTACGCCGGCGCCTCGGTGCTGATGAATGAGGACGACTTTTACCGCATGGCCATGGCCTACTTTGCGCGGGCGCATGCCGACCGCATCGTGCACGCCGAGCTGTTTTTTGACCCGCAAACACACACCGAGCGCGGCGTGCCCATGGGCGCTGTCATCGAAGGGCTGGCCCGCGCCTGTGCTGATGCCAAGGCGCACTACGGCATCAGCGCCAGCCTGATCCTGTGCTTTTTGCGGCATTTGTCGGAGGAGTCGGCCTTCGAAACCCTGCAAGCGGCCTTGCCTTACCGCCAGCACTTTATCGGCGTTGGCCTGGACTCGGGCGAGCGCGGTAATCCGCCAGAAAAGTTTGCCCGCGTCTTTGCACAGTGCCGCGCGCTGGGCCTGCACATCGTGGCCCACGCGGGCGAGGAGGGCCCGACGGCCTACATCGAGAGCGCCCTAGACGTGCTGCAGGTACAGCGCATTGACCACGGCGTGCGTTGCAGCGACGACCCAGCGCTGGTGCGCCGCCTGGCCGCCAGCGGCATGCCGCTGACGGTGTGCCCGCTCTCCAACGTCAAGCTTTGCGTGTTCAACACCATGCAAGACCACAACCTGGCCACGCTGCTGCACGCCGGGCTGTGCATCACCCTGAACTCGGACGATCCGGCCTACTTTGGTGGCTATTTGCTCACCAACTTCGAGGCCGTGTTTGCCGCCCTGCCCAGCCTAGGCGCGCAAGACGCCTGGCAACTGGCGCGCAATAGCATCGACGCCAGCTTTGCCGGCGAGCCCGACAAAGCCGCCTGGCGCGCCGCGCTGGACCAGGTGTTTGACCAGGCGCTGGCCGGCGCCTAGGCAAGTGCTCCCTAGTGATCGCCGTGCTGGTGCTCTTTGCCAGCGGGCGCGGTTTGCGCAACCGGCACCTTGATGTCCAGGCTGCTCTCGGCGCCCTTGGCATCTTTGAAGCGCAGCGTCAGCGGGATGCTGCTGTCTTTTTGCAAGGGCAGCTTCAGGTCCATCAGCATGAGGTGGTAGCTGCCTGCGCGCAGTGAAACGGCTTTGCCCGCAGGCAGCGCCAAGCCCTCGGGCAGAGCGCGCATTTGCATGACGTTGCCGTCCATCTTCATCTCATGGATTTGGGCCACGCCGGCCACGCTGGTGCTCACGCCGACCAGCGTGCTGTCGGCTTTGGCGGTGAGGGTCATAAATGCGCCGGTGGCCTTTTGGCCCTGTACCGTGGCGCGCGCCCAGGCGCCTTGCACGCTGACATTTTGGGCAAAAGCGGCCGGGGCGATCAGGCAGCACACGAGTGCGGCGCTGCGAAAAATAGGGTGTGTCATACAAGTGCTCCTTATGGTTTAGTGGGCATGGCCGCTGGTGGCCTGCACGTCCAGCACCTCGAGCAAAGCGGCTGGCGATTTCAGGCCTTTGGTTGAGGTGCCGGTGGCGGGCACGTCGACCCAGTCGTTGCTGCCTTGGCTACAGCTTTGTACGACTTTGAACCACAGCGCGCCGGGCTTGGCCGGCGTGGTGCCGCGCAGCACAAACTCGTCGTAGTAGGCCGAGGGAAGGGCGTTGTCGGGGCTATTGGCCATCCAGCTGATTTCCAGCACGCCTTCGGTGTATTTTCTGCCGTGGCTCTCGTAAGGCACGGGCAACGGGCCGCTCACGGTTTTCACGGTCCAGCCCGGCTTGGGCATGGGCTGGGCGCCGTTAAAGCCGACCGGAATCATCACACGGATGGCGGTGGTGGGCAGGGCATCGCAGCCATGGCCCACCCGAAACGTGGCGCGGTAGCTGCTGTTGGCGGCAGCCGCGCCGTCTTGCAAAACAATATGCGCCCAGGCCGGGTTGCAGGCCAGTGCGAGCGCACACGCGCCAATCAAGAAAGGGGGGTTTAAGGTAGACATCAAAAAAGGGGCTCCAAAGGGCAGATTCCAGGCGGCGCAGCGCGCACGCGGTGCGCCGGCAGTGCCGGCGCAAGCGGGGGGAGAGGAAGCGCTTAGGCTGCTGGTGGCCCGCGCCCGGGCGGTGGCGCAGCGCTAGGGCTGTGCACTGCCAGCGCTGCCGCTACCCAAAGGGCGGTAGTGACTGCGTCGGGCGCCGTGCCGGTGCTCGGCAGGGCCGACGGTGGCGCACCTGCACCCAAGCAGAGCACGCAGTCCAGATGGTGGCCCAGCGTGGGCGCGGGCGCATCGCCGCCGGGCATGGCCATGCTGCCAGAGGCAGTGCACACCTGCATGGTGTTGACCGGCTGTACCAGGGGCGCGGCCACAGCCACACCCAGCACCAAACACCAGCACAGCAAGACCCAACGGGCCAAGGCGCGGGTGCTTCGCAAGGTGTGCAGCAGGGTCATGCTTGAATTATCGCAGGCTGCTATCCTTGGCCGATGCACAGCCTTTTTCATCTGGCCTACCACGTCACCGACTTGGACGCGGCCCGCGCTTTTTATGGCGGTTTGCTCGGTTGCGCCGAGGGCCGCAGCACCGCCACCT
>Ga0214919_10010962_pt1 | contig 11373 bp, 19 predicted proteins | sample LL1503_MetaG_FD_177994 | JGI IMG/M metagenome (GOLD analysis project Ga0214919, IMG submission 177994) | Freshwater microbial communities from Lake Lanier, Atlanta, Georgia, United States - LL-1503 | ecosystem: Environmental > Aquatic > Freshwater > Lake | place: USA: Georgia | collected...
CACTAAGCTAATACTAAATCTACCTGAGGTTAGAGACGGTTTAATTAGAATACTAGGACAAGAGCAAGGTACAGAGTATAAAGATCTACTTAATAAGATCACAGAAATCGCTGGATTCTTTGATTGGCAAATACCAATGGAAGTTCAGTTGGAGATGTGGACAAGAGATAAATCAGGATTTAGCGGATCAGTAACCGTTGAATGGAACACCGACAAAGAGGAAGATTCAGAAGAACTTGCACAGGAGATTCTTGGTGAATTAGAAGACGACACCGAAATACCAGAAGAGACTGAAGAACTATTCTCACAAACCCAGCCTACTATTAATGCTTTAGGTACTGACTTTGCCATGTTACTTCACGAGGCAGTTAAAGGTATCTATGAACTTATAGCTGCAGTGGGTATTCCTGATGATGAAGAAACAGCAGAAACAGTTATAATGAACACCGATTCATTAGCAGATGAGATCGAAGATCTTAGATATGGACCAGAAATTGCAGCAGATCTCAGAGATCTTGTTAACTCGTTTCCTGAATTTGAGAGCATTCCCAATTTAAGAGAACATGTTTTCGGCAAGATGATGGCAATGGAAGCTAAGGATTTCCTTGAGCTTATGTACATGATACTCATTGAGGATCCTAAGGCTAAGCCAATTGTACAGGAGTTCATCGACGAGATTGCAGAAGAGATTGGTAAATACGAGCTTGGTCAGGCAGGAATAGATAATGACGACGACTACGAGCCAGCGGAAACACCAGGTAGAGCACCAGCACAGGCTGGACAGGAAGAGGTTGATTACTCTGAACTTACAAGAAGAGAGATTGAGAGATTGATCGATGCTGCTCTAGATGTTAAAGACTTTGATAGGGTTAGGGATCTTTCTAAGTACCTAAAAGAGTCAAAACAACAAGAAATCTCAGAAAAACTTCACAAAGAAATGGGTTATCCATCAAATTTAGAAGAATGAGACGGATATATAATAAAACTAATAGATAATAAATAACATGGAAAACAATAAACCAGTATTTGAGAGCTTTAATGAATTCATTAAGTTCATTTACAGCGATGCAATTTACGAATCGGTAAAAATCGGAGATCTTTCCGACTTGCAAACCACCCTAGGAAGCTTGGGTATGAATAGCATAGGAAAAAAGGCACTGACCGAGATTGAAAGCTTAGCAGAGCAATCGGGGGCTATATTTTCTGCAGCGGATCTAAGCCAAATTGGGGTAGTCCTAGGAAAGTTAACAATTCCTGACGTAACTGATATTACATCAATAGAAGTAGAGGTAGAAAATTTCTCCTACGACAATTTAATGGGCGGAGCAGTTAAAACACAAAAGGGTAATAAAGTAGGTCTTGCCCAATTTTTAACCCAAGCAAATAAGGAGAATTTAAAACCTTTGAGTGGAAAAATCCCACAGGTAAACCTAAAGAAGAATAGGTTTGATTTAGACGCGGATAAAAAATTTCAACCAGGATCAGGTTTAATTGGCCAATATTTACCGGTTCAGATAGAGGGTACACTAGATCTGAAGAAATGGAAATTTGATGACCCTGTTAAGAATTCAGTGATTGCTTTACCAGGGTCTCACAGCGAGCCAGTAAGTAAGGAATACTACAACTATGAAGGTGGTAATAGTAGGTCTGATGCAAAAAACATAAATGTTATGTATGTGCTTTATCATCCAATCTCTGTAGGTAATAATGGTCAGCCATACACATCTAAAGAGGTGGAAACATACGTTCGTCCCGTACCTACAGTTACAGAGAAATTAAGACCTATCGTTGTTCAAGAAGAGCTTCCGCTTTTCGTAGTAAATACTGCAGATCTAACGGAAGAAGGAAAAATTGCAATCATGCAAGCACTATCAAACGTAACAACAGCTAAATCTATTTCAATCAGAGGCGGTGCTTCTCAAGAAGGAACTCCAGAAAGAAATAAGGAACTTTGTAAACTACGATCTGAAGCAGTGGCTGAATTTCTTAAACCTACTTTCCCTGATGCTGCTATCACTGCAGAAGCAGAAGGTGAGATACAACCTAAAACACCAGATACAGACGAGAAAACAAGAAAAACTTTCAGAAAGATAATTATGGACGTTGATGGTACAACATTGGTTAAACAGCCAGGAACAAAGGATGAAACTATTACAACAATTAACACCGTTAGCAAGAGAGCACAAAAGGTTACTATTGCAGCGACTATAATTAATATAGAAGCTACATTTATTGCCTAAATATAATATCAAAACAAAAAAAGATCAAAGTTAGCTTTGATCTTTTTTGTGGGGTTTGGTTTAATTAATACCCGCTCATTTCTTTCTTAATGCTTTCAACTGTTGTTCTAACCTGATAATCCTGAATTAAGATGAAGTATTTAGCTCCTTCATTTTCGATAACGGTAAAGCTATATAGATCATAGCCATAATCTGAATTTACCTCGCTATTAATGTCTCTAACAAATTGATTATATACTTTTTCGGCATTATCCTTATACTCAAGTGGAAATTCAGGGGGGAATGCAACCACTTGGAATGCCAAAGGAATTTGTCCGTTAAAGATTGGCTCTCCGTCTTTAGTAATACCTGATATCTGATATCTTTCAATCTTAGCGTACTCCGAATGCTGAGCTTTCATAAAGGTATCGATAGAGATACTAATACGTTCTGATGCTGGTTGAGCTTTTACCTGTGCAGTAGTTACCGATGCGATAACGATTGCTGCGATTGCGATTAACTTTTTCATAACTTTTTTTTATTTTGGTTTGTATTTTAATTACAATACAAATATAAGACCCATTCACGGGATAAAAAAATTTTTATAGAAATTTATTAATATTTTTGAAAAGTAATGTTCTTACATCCTAGCAATTATATAGATCACTGTTCCTGCGATAGCAACTATCGCTGCAATAAAAGCTATGACTATTAATATACCACCTCCTTGTCGTTCTCTTTCATCCTCTTCCCAGCCTTCCCACTTGAGGTTAAGCTGTTTCCTTCGATCTTCCATTTTTTCTCTAAGCTCTTGTTTTTCTTTATGCATTTCTTTTTATTAGTTGATTTGTACTGATAACCATATTCCAAGATATGAACCTATTACAGATCCTGTAACATAGCCTATCCATTGATGTAGTGAGTCTTCACTCCTTGCGATTCTACGAATAATAAAGAATGATAATGAAGCTAGCATAAAGTCTGTTAATGCTGCTTGGTGATAATTTGTATTAGCTACTGCTCTAAAATTAACACAAAGTAGTGAATAGGATACCATTTGGATCCCCGCCAATAATAAAGCCTCTTTTAATTTCTTCATAGATTTATTTTTTAATCTGCCCAAATCCAGTAGCCCATCATTTCCATTTTTTAGGTTGCCATACTGCTATGTATACCACGAATGCAGTTACTATTGCTAACATTGTGTAAAGAATACCATAGGCAATTTGATCACTCATCTTGACCTCCATAAGTTTCGTTGTAGTATTGTTCTCCTTTAGAAATTGTTTCGTGGATTCCAAGACCATCAATGTCGTTAAATTCTTGTTGGTTACAAGCGTCTTCAATCTGCTCCTTCTCCATTTGCTTGGCTACATCTTCTCTTTCACATAAAAAATCAATTAGGTTAGCACTCTGCTCATCACCTGCTTTTCTCGTAGCTTCAGATAAGGCTCTAAACTCTTGAAATAATAGTGTTACCGCAGTTTGTTTCTTTTCCATAGTTATTTAGTTTTAATAATCTCTATCAGCTTTTGTAGGCAAGCAGATTCAGCCTCTTCACGTGTAGGGTATCGAGCATAATTATCAGTAACCTCACTGCCTCTTTTAAAATTCTCACCTTTAGATAAGTCTTTAGGTTTAACTGTCATGTCTGAAGCAATAATACCATACATGCCTATGTTAGGTAAGTAAGTCGTTTCACCATTAAGCTTATGCTTCTCTCTAAACCATCTAAATGCTTGTGAGAATGTTGGCTGAGATGTATATGTAGAACTATTGTAGTTTACCCCATCGAACTTTTGTTCATTTGTTCTTAAATCTGAGCATCTCATAGGTGTGCTACAATTATCAAATGCAAAAAAACAAGGTTCATTAAATCCAAGTTCTTTGAGCTTAACTGCTAACTCGTAGGGTACAAATTCTTTTTTCATAGTATTAATAGAAGTTTGACATAAGGTTTCGATAATCAGCAGGGGTGGAAACCCTGAATGTTGTGGTATCGACATTACAGATAGTTCCTGACTTGGTTGGTGCACCATATTTTTTTTCAGCCTGTTTAATAGCTTCCTCTTCATAGAAAGCCCATTCGGAATTCCAGCCACCCCCTTTAAAATTGAAGAGGTATTCTCTTCTATTATCTTTTAAGTCTTTAAGGTGCAGAAGTTCTTCTTCGGTCTCTTTGATGATATCTTCTAAATCGTTTAGATGTGACTGTCCAAAGCTCATATGAATAGTTGGCTTAACCTCATCTATAATAAGTCTTAAACTATCTACCCTATTAAGAAGGTCTGTATAACGTTGTAGCATTTTATTTCTTTCCGCTTTTTTCATTATTGAGTTATTTAATTATAGGTTGGAACCAAGCTTCTTTCTGTATGTAAGGTTTACTAATAGACATTGAATCAAACGAGAAGGACATTACCTCTGATTCTATAATAGTAAACTCTATCCCTTCTAGTACGTATCTGTCTATCTTCTTATGTGCTCTACTTTCTTTATTAGAAAAATAAGGACCGAAATTACCCATAGTCCCGTATAGACCTGCTTTAATAAGTGCTTCTTTAGCACGGCGAAAGTCTGTCGGATCTTCTGTTAGACCGTTTTGATAAATCTTTGGCTGTCTCATAGTGATTATTTAATTAACTAAAAATTTTTAATATTGGGTTCTCAGTAACTGTATAACATCCCATGCATCTTCCAAAGCATCATGAGTTACTATACCTTCGATCTTAGCCCTCTGTTTGCATTCATATAAAGAAGGTATTGCTTTATCATCAGTCCAATTTGTAAAGATCACTGATGGATCAATGATCCGCTGTCTAATCCTAATAACCTGCTGCCATCTGGGTAATCTCTCTAGGAAGTGCTTGTCAAACGAAGCAAAGTTTTTTCCTGCCACGTTAATAGTAACTGGTTTCATCTTTGATGTTAACATCGGATAGCTTTTTCCGTTTTCCAATTTAACCATCTGGCTCTTAAATTTCTCCATATCAAATTCGACTACATCGTTATCATAAAGCCATCGATAGAATCCTTCTACAACCTGATCCTCCTGATAAAAGTGCATGCCGGTCATCTGAACTAGATCGTTCTTTTCATCCTGATCTTTTGCTGTTTGATATTGCACAATAGCTTCAATAATCTTCTTGTTCATATTGAGAGCAAAAGGAGAACCTGTGATCTCGTTGTGCAGGATAGCTGCATGAAACTTAGGTATTTCTTCAAAACTAAGCTTCTTAGTTGTATCCTCTAGAATAGCACCGATTGAAAGAATCTGATAGCGATCCTTTTCTAACCCTGTCGTTTCGACATCAATTGAAATGTATATCATATTATTTATAGGGATTTTTAATATTATTTGTTCCAAATGTATTACAAACTCCCGGACAAAAAAAATAAAAGCGGGGGATATATAAAACAAAATTAAAAAATATGTTATTAAAAAACGGGTCTAAAGGGGAAGACGTTAAAAAACTCCAAGCAAAATTAGGTGCTACCGCAGACGGAAATTTTGGTCCCGGTACGGAAGCAAAAGTAAAAGCGTGGCAATCAGCTAACGGATTAGTAGCAGACGGCGTTGTAGGAGACGGTACTTGGACTAAGATGTTTGGCTCTGCTCCAGTAGCAGCAGCTCCAGTAGCTATTCCAGCTTCATCTTTTAAATTGGAAGCTCTGAGGGGTCACATTCCGGATGCAGTTATTGCGCAAATCCCAGATACAGCAGCTAAATTTGGTATTACTAATACCCTAAGACTAGCTCACTTCTTAGCTCAGTGCGGTCACGAATCTGGTGGATTCAAAGCAGTTAATGAAAATCTTAACTACTCAGCTGATGGTCTTAAAAAGATCTTCCCTAAATACTTCCCTGGAAATTTAAACGAGTCTTATGCAAGACAGCCAGAGAAAATTGCTAATAAGGTGTACTCATCCAGAATGGGCAACGGAGACGAAGCATCTGGTGATGGATATCGATATAAAGGTGCAGGCTTCATCCAATTAACAGGCAAAAGCAACTATGCTGCTTTTGATAAATTTGTTGATGATGACATATTAGCAAATCCCAATTTAGTTGCAACCAAATATCCATTAGCCTCTGCAGCATTCTTTTTTGATTCAAATAAGCTTTGGTCTATATGTGATAAAGGAGCTGATGATGCTACAGTGACTGCGGTTACGAAGCGGGTAAACGGTGGCACAATCGGGCTAGCTGATAGAATTAAACACTTTAAGGAATACTATAATCTACTTAAATAAGAATATAGAGAGTAAAAATAAAAAAAAATATATGAAAAACTTATTTTCTTCAATTAAAGAACACAGTAAAGGGCTATGTGCCTGGATAGCTGGCTTATTCAAAGATGAGTCTGGCCACCCATCATCCAAAAGATTTGTAGGTATAGTAGCTTCGCTTACTTTATGTGTTACTATGTACCACAATAGCTATACTTCTGTAGACATTGCGCCAGCAGAATATCTTGTGAATGCTGTAGCACTTCTTGCATTCTCAACGCTCGGACTTTCGTCTGTTGACAAATTTGTAAAGAGTAGAAAAGACATCCACATGGCTACTAAAGCCAATGAAACACCAGCAGAAACGCCTGAAGAATCAGCAGAAAACCCGTTATGAACTACTACATGCCAATAGGAACTATCGTATTATTTGCTGGAAATTTTGCACCGCAAGGGTGGATGTACTGTAACGGCGCAGCGCTATCAATTCAACAATACGGGGCGCTATACTCTATTTTAGGGATTTCTTACGGTGGAGATGGTTCAACAGACTTTAAATTGCCAAATCTTATAGGACCGGTAAATGATGGGACCTCTTTACCAATAAATTACATTATATGCACAGATGGAGTTTTTCCGACTAGACAGTAATTAAAAAAAATAAAGAAAAAATGAACACTACAGAACAGAGATTACAAGAATTAACTAACATTGCCCCAACAGTATCCGTCAAAATGGATATGGAGTGGTTGGGTTCAACAACAAACACTGCGGATTTCCAAATTCGATTAACAAACACAGGTACATCAGTAATTAAATTAAATGCTTTGATTATTCGTGGAATACATTCACCTAAATTAACAACAGGAATTATAACATGGAAAGCATTAAATGACAATACTGATCCGATATGGTTAGGTTGGCCACAAAAAGGAGAAACTAACTTGCCTTATATTTCAGGTGCAAGAAAATTAAATTTCTCTTCAGCAACAAATATATTTACTAACGAAACTGCTCCTATTATACCAAAAGAAACAGGAGTAATAGCTGGAACTTTTAGAGTTTCTACAACAACAACATGGAATCCAAATACTGATTTTGGTTTTGTGTGGGAAATGACAACAGGTGGAGTTGTAGGTTACATAAATTTTGAAGACCAATCTTCAACTTCATTACTACCAGTTGGTTTTATGCATTATGGACCAATAACATCTAATTCAATAGGTAAATGTTTAACTGTAACAGCACCAAGTGCACAGAAATTAAATAAATAAAAGAAAAAAATAAATTATGAAAAAACACGCAAATGTTAAACAAAACCACACAGCAGAAACGCATTCAGACGAAACTTCAGGTGGTGCATCGATTGATACTACAACAACTGCATCGGCAGGTGTAGAAGTAGGAGATGAAAATGCATCAATTGGTATCGAAGTGTCTGCTAAAACTGGAACAGAGGCATCGGTAGATGGTGGATTAGATGGAAATAATGTATATGTAGAAGCAAACTATTCAGATACAACCGAGGTTCATGTTACAGTAGAAGGTCAGGCTAATGCAGAAGGATTCGGAGTTAGTGGTTCTGTAGATGCTTATGCAAAAACAGGAAACGAAGCTAGCATTGAAGTGCGAGCAGGAGATGAAGGGGTAGTAGCAAATGGAAGTGTATCTGCCGGTACATCTGTAGGTGTTGATGGAGAAGGAGCTGTTGATTTAAGAGAAGGTTCGGTTACAGCTGGAGCAGGTGTATCAGTCGGAGAACAAGTTGGAATTGGTGGTGGAGGAGAAGCTACTTTAGTAGATGGAGTTGCAACTGTTGGCGTTAGTGGTGAAGTTGCAGTTTTACTTGGGGTTGATGTTGATGTAAGTGTTAGCATTGATACAAATCAAATAGCGAAAGATGCCGCTGCTGCTCAAAAACTTGCTGAAGAACAAGCTGCTGAAACAAAACGTATAGCTGATGAAGCTGATCGAGTATTAGCTGAACAAGCTGCTGCTGCTCAAAAACTTGCTGAAGAACAAGCTGCTGAAGCTAACAGAGTATTAGCTGAACAAACTGCTGCTGCACAAAGAGAAACAGAAAGACAAGCAAAAGCTGCTCAAGAAGAACTTGATAGACAAGCAAGAGCTGCTCAAGAAGAATTTGATAGACAAGCAAGAGCTGCTCAAGAAGCTGCCGAAGCTGCACAAAGAGAAACAGAAAGGGTAGCTAGAGAAACACAAGACGCTTTAAATCAAGCAGCAGAAGATGCTAAAAAATCAAAATGGAATCCTAAAAATTGGTTCTAAATCAATGCTTTGTAGAAAAAACAAAAGTATGATATGATTAGAAAATATTCAAATTTCTAATCATTTAAGTAAAGAAATTAACCAGAGAGAAAGTAAAACAGGAAGTGTGAGTAAACCACTTCCTGAACTGGTACGATATAAGAATAGCGATATATAGTTCTAAAAACATCCCAAATTGGCAACAGTTAGAACATTCGCATACAATTCAGGAACTGGTGTAACCGGAACAACCCAGGTTGGCTATATAGCAGCAGGTGCAACCGCTGCTGATTATGGGGCAGGACTCACGTGGTGGAAAGGTCCGGATGAGGATCCTGGTTATGTTATATGTCACACATCTGGAGCTAGAACAGCTGGGCAAAACTCGTATGTCGTGCCTGCGCCAACAATAGGATTCTGGAGAAGTGCATTAAAAACGGAAGCAAGCTTTCTTTCGTTGTGTAATGGTCTATTTAATCAGGGATTTGTTAATGCGGGAACTGCTTTATCGTGGCTGAACGCGAATGGGTATTGGACATCATATATAGATCCACTTATTGCAGGTTTATATAAAACAACCTACTCTGGATATTTTGCCGATAACGTTAGTTTCTTTGCAACTGCGACCCCTGCGTCAGTCGGGGGTAATCCTGCAACTTCAGTACAAACCACTTCTATATTTGAACCAGCTCAAGATGACGGTGAGAATTTCAGTTGTCAATGGTTAGGGTATTTTAAGCCAACAACTTCCGAAACATATACTTTTTTCACATCATCTGATGATGCGTCCTATGTGTGGATAGGTTCAAATGCACAGACAGGTTTTACCACAGGAAACTCTACAGTTAATAATGGAGGACTTCACGGAACTTTGGAGAAATTTGGCTCAATTGCATTAACTGCGGGAACTTACTATCCAATAAGAATACAATTTGGTGAACTAAGTGGCGGTGACGTAATGACATTTAATTACTCAACACCTACTATTACAAAAACAACCAATGTAACTGGTTTGGTTTTCTATAATTCTCAAACTAATGGATTCTAGATTTGTATAAAAATAAAATAAAGAAACACTATGGGATGGCAAGCAGAGATTAAGATTCAAAATAATACACAGTACAGTTTAACAATTACCGGTACGGGCGATGGTCCTAATGGAGAGACATATGCTCCGGGCGAGGAGATAACATGGAGTTCAACAGCTGTTAATAATGCAAAAGCTTTATGCTTCAATGGACCTAATCCCCCAACATATATGCAGGGGGGACTAAGTTTCGGTCCAGAAGCTGGTGTTTATGTTGATAGAGGATGGCAGGCAGCTGACGACCAGAGCATCACTATGACAGCCACTGCGAATGGGACGGTGTTTACTCAGGATGAAAATGGCGGTAAGGAAATCCTACAATGGAATCAATTTGAATCTGGTGGGTATATAGTAATGGTATTCACCCAAGATGGTGCACTAAAGCCCTTTTAAATAAAAATAAAATAGAAAAATGGAAGAGAAAAAGAATAGCGAGGGATTATCAGGGTTTACTGATGTATTTCTATCTAAACTAAAAGAACAATCATTTACCATAGTACTTATGATAGGAGTTATTTGGTACCAAGGTAAAATGATGGAAGAGCGAGTAGCATATTGGCAAAAACTATATGAAGACCAAAAAGCCTATATTGAACAAACGGTAAAAGAGGATAAAGCAATTATGCTAAACAGAATAAATTATCTACAGGATCAGAGAGATAAGTATGTCGAGGCTGCAATAGATGAATTAAAAATGAAATAAAATACAGGATAAAAAATGGAAACACCCTTCGTACCTAACCACCTACATTTAATTGTTAAGGGATATTTTAAAACTCCCCCTAGGGAAGAGAAAATCTTAAATGACTGGCTTAGAAGGCTAGTTGAAAAAGTAAGAATGGTGGTTGTCTCCGGACCCTCGTCCATTTATGTTGATGAACCAGGAAATGAAGGGATTACAGGAACAGTTACTCTAGCAACTTCACACGCTGCTATTCACGTTTGGGATCGCGCGGTTCCTCCAATGTTTCAATTTGATATCTACTCCTGCTCAGAGTTCACCGCAGAGGAGGTTTTAGAACATCTAGACGAGTTTGGTCTTATTTCATGTGAATACATTCGGATTGACAGAAACGGAGAAAGCATGACAGTTATAGAGCAAAAGAAGATAGGATATACAGCATCTTAACGAAACAAAAAAAGCCTAGTAATTTATTTTACTAGGCTTTTTTGTGGATTGTTAAGTCTATTATACTAATAAAAATTCATTAATCATTTTGGCGATTTTTTCTTTGGAGTGATTGCCAGATACCTTTGAAGCTTCCTCTCCATCTTTTAAAAAGATAAGTGTCGGAATTCCTTTAATGTTATACTTCTGTGTGAGTTCATGCTCGCTGTCAACGTTTACTTTTTTAATCTCAACCCCAGAACCCTCCACGTTATATTCAGTCATTAGTGACTCGATTGCTGGTTCCATTGCTTTACATGGACCACACCATTCAGCGTAAAAATCTAATACTTGTACCTTTGTCATTTTTTATTTATTGTTTATATTTCCTTGCTAATTCCTGTGCATGATTCAGGTCTCTAACCCCAAATTTCTGGGATTGCTGCAAATACCCATCAGCA
>Ga0214919_10010963_pt1 | contig 11372 bp, 10 predicted proteins | sample LL1503_MetaG_FD_177994 | JGI IMG/M metagenome (GOLD analysis project Ga0214919, IMG submission 177994) | Freshwater microbial communities from Lake Lanier, Atlanta, Georgia, United States - LL-1503 | ecosystem: Environmental > Aquatic > Freshwater > Lake | place: USA: Georgia | collected...
ACCAGTGTGTTCATGCTCAAGTCCGCCGGCATTTTCAAACGCGAGAAGTTTTTCTTGAACTTCATTCACCGCGACAATGATTGTTGGAACTTGCACTGTGTCCAAATGCAAATCCGCTCCGTTGTCGACATCCGTGTCCATGGCCACGGCCAGACGATCGCTTGGCGCCGGATTCTTGTGATCAAATGGAAGCACGAGTTGCATTAAACTACTCGGCGCATTTTCGGCGACACCAAATCCCACTCTTGCGGCAAGTTCACGCAACTCCGCTTCACCACAAACAAATGGATGATTTAAAATAGTTTCTGATTGAACGTCGCTTGCCGACTCAACATTTTTCTTGTCGCCGCCGGCTTGCTCCAACTTCAGAAACATGGCGCTTGACTCCGCCCACAGGTGGAGTTGATCGCCATGCCAATTTGCGTGAAGTACAAACATCAGGGATACGGATTCTTTTTTAAATGTGAGCACAGAGCAAGCCGAACAAGAATGATTGCGCTGGGACTCGAACCCAGAACATGCTGGTTAAAAGCCGGCTGCTCTACCAATTGAGCTACGCAATCTAGAACGAACAATGGTACAGACAACTGCCTTTACGTTTTTTGCGTTTTTTTTGGAAATATTCTAGGACTTTGCTAAAGTCCGAGAATAGACTGCTCCGATTATTAGACATATTATTTGATATTCGGACAAAGAAAGTTCCAAAATATTCTGTATGTGGATTTGTAGATCTTGTGTTTGTATCGGACTGTGTTGTAAGACCAATTTATTAAGGAGTGACTGACATGCACGTACATATTCCAATCGTTGATAATTTCGTTAAGTACCTTTCCGATGAACGGCACTTCAGCCCCTACACCGGCCGCTGTTACGCCATGGATCTGAGTCAGTACACGGATTTCTTGGCGGCCAACGCCAAAATCACCGTTGACATGGGCTCTGAAAAAGTCGCACTTGAATCCCGCAAAGCCGATGTGAAAGGCCGCACTATCACCGCACGCATATTGGCATGCGATGTGGAAACACTTCGCGCATTCTTGGCGGACCTGAGCGAAAAGAAATATTCGCTGGCCACCATGGCGCGCAAAATTGCCACGCTGCGTTCCTTCCATAAGTGGATGGAGAAAACTGGTTTGACCACCAGCAACCCCATGACCATGATTCGTTCACCTAAGCAACCCAAGCGTTTGCCCAAGGCGATCACTGTTGATCAAATTGAGCGATTGCTTGCGGCGCCAGACGCCGAGGAACTTCTTGGCTCGCGCGACCGCGCCATTCTTGAATCCTTATATGCGACAGGCATGCGCGTCAGCGAAGTGGTTGGCCTGAATCGCGGCGACGTGGTGTTTGATGCCGGTTCGGAAAGCGTGAGTTTGCGCGGCAAAGGCAAGCGCGAGCGCATTGTGCCGCTGAATCCAAAAGCGGTTGAATCAGTGCAGCATTACCTTTCAAAGTTGGATTCGGAGCGAACGGTTGGCCGCACTCCAACCTCTCCTCTGTTTGTCAATAAAAATGGAACGCGTCTCAGTACGCGCTCCGTGCGTCGCAAGGTTGCAAAATATCTAGTGCAAGCCGGTCTTGATCCAGACATCAGTCCTCACACCATTCGACATTCATTCGCCACGCATCTTTTAATGAGCGACGGAGTGAATTTGCGCGAGGTGCAGGAGTTGCTTGGGCATCAAAGTTTAAGCAGCACACAGATTTACACGCATCTCACAAATTCACGCACGCGCGAGGTCTATGACAAGGCCCACCCGCGTGCCGAGGCGGGTTGAATTCAAACGCGTTGATCAATGACCAGTCAAGGCCAGGTGCGCACGTTGTTGCGCATCTTGGCCAATGGCGGTGATGTGTCCAAGTTTGCGACCTGCCCGCGGCGACTTTCCGTAAATGTGAACGCTGACATTGTCAATTTCATCGCGCGCATGATCGCCTGGCACGTTCTGAATAAGATGCTCGTTGAAACTTTTTTGCGCCGCAAGTCCCGCCGGAATTTCGCCCACAAGATTGATCATGACCGAAGGCGCGCGCAAGGCCGTTGAGCCAAGTTCCTGCCGCGTGATGGCCCTGATGTGATTTGTAAATTGACTTGTGTGGGCGCCTTCAATGGACCAATGTCCGCTGTTGTGCACGCGGGGCGCCATTTCGTTGGCGATCAATTGCTGTCCCGCGGGCGTGTTCAGCACAAAGAACTCTACACACAAAACACCTTCATACTGCATGGTTTCCATCATTTTTTCCATGGCCGCCTGGGCATGCCGCAGAACTTGTGCATCAACTCCAATGGCAGGAACAGTGGTCTGATGCAGAATTCCATTGATGTGTTGATTGCGACATGGCGGATAGAAAAGCGTTGTGGCTGTCGTGACAGCGCTTGTTGTTGGCGATGCATTTTGTTTGGCGCGCACGGCGATCAAACTTATTTCAAAATCAAATGGAACAAACGCCTCAAGAATGCATGGAACATTTCCAAGTTGCGCGTGCGCCAGAGCGGCCGCGGATGCCTCATGAATAACGCGCTGGCCCTTGCCGTCATAGCCTTGACCGCGGGTTTTCAACATGGCGGGCACGCCCACATGTTGCAACGCGGGCGCAAGATCGTCATGGCAAGAAACTGGCGCGAACATTTGCACGTTGAATCCCGCGGCTTGAAAAAACTTTTTCTCTTGAATGCGGTCCTTGGCAACTTGGGCGCAGTGTGGCGCTGGACGCATCGGCGCGAAGTGTGAAAGCGACTCAAGCGTGGCAAGCGGAACATTTTCCCATTCAAAGGTGAAGACATCCACGCCTTGGGCAAACTCCGCCAATGCATGCTGATCATGAAAGTCGCTTCGAATCACCTGGCCAAGCGACTCAACGCAACACTCTCCAGGCGGCACAAGAAACTTGAATGAATGCCCCAGTTTTTGCCCCGATTGCGCCAACATTTGACCAAGCTGGCCTCCGCCAACAATTCCAATATTCACCGAGCGTCGTCCTTCGCTTGATTTTCAATTGTGTTTTTGGACGGGTCTGGTTTTCCTAGCACGCTGTTGGTGCGGGCCGCGCGATCGGCCTGAAGCGCCGCGCGAATATGTGGATGATCGTGCGCGATAATGGACGCGGCCAACAGACCCGCGTTCTCCGCGCCAGCGCGTCCAATGGCCAAGGTGCCCACAGGAATTCCTGCGGGCATTTGAATAATGGACAACAGTGAATCAATTCCATTCAACGCGCTCGTATTCACTGGCACGCCAAGCACTGGCAATATTGTTTTGCTGGCGCACATGCCTGGCAAGTGCGCGGCGCCACCAGCGCCAGCGATGATGACGCGCAACCCGCGTTCGGCCGCAGTGGATGCGTATTCAAAAAGCAAATCAGGCGTTCGATGCGCGCTGACCACGCGGCACTCATGCGCCACGCCAAGCTTGCTTAACATGGCGGACGCGTGCTGCATGGTGTCCCAATCGCTTTGACTTCCCATGATCACGCCAACAAGTGGGTTTGATTGCGAATCCATGTCCATGTGATCTATCCTACGAAATGAAAATCACTCGCTAAACCCCTGCTTTTTGAGGTATTCACGCATGGACAAGGCGAAGCGGCCACGCGCAATGACCGCGGCCGTGTCATGGGTCGCGCCTGGAAGAATCTCTATGAAGCCATCGCCTTTCAGGGGCGCAATGCCCGCGCGAAGATCGGCTTCTTGCAGCGCGGCAATTTTCTTTTGCAAGTTGGCGACCGCGCGCTCTAAATAAAATGAATCGCGCGCGCCAACTAGCAGATGAACTTTGGTCGCGAACACGGGCGCAAGTTCCTTCCAGTTTTTGGTAATCAAGCGCAGAATGTCGTAGCGACTCCAATATTTTTCAATCACGTTGTGGTTTATTTTTCCTGTCAGTGGATCAAAGGCGCGCAACGGAAGATCTTGGCGAATTCCTGGCGGACTAAAACACGCCGACCAAGAATCCCACTGCTCGCCAGAACCCCCATCGGGATCAAGCGCGCGCTCCATGCCAACTTCTTGTTGAACGCTCATTAGAATTTTTTCATCAACATCACCAATAGGCATTCGATACGAACCTTGCGCGTTGCCTTGTGCGTCAGTGAACACGCTTTCATCAAGATAGAGATTGCTTTTTTGAAACGCGCTGAAGTCAACTGGATCCGGAGAACTGGCCCAGCACCCGCCAAACGAGTTGGGGTAATTCAGTTGCAGCCATAAAGCGCTCCAGGCGCCGCTGGAATGCCCAGTTAATAAACGCGCCGCAGGATCGCGAAGAAGACGAAATCGCTCCTGAAGTTGCGGAATAAATTCCTGCACCAACGCGCTGGCGCGCGGACCATTCAGTTGTGAATCCGCAAACCCATGATGGCCGAGAGGAGATTCCGGATCAAGAATGACCCACACTGCTTGCGGCACGGCGCCGGTCATTGGCGCGCGCAACATGCGCATGTAACTTTGAATGTCGCTGAAGCGTCCGCCAAAACCTGGAATAACATAAATGGTCGGCCACACGCGTCTAGGAAACGCAAGGTCGTTGTATCCATGTGGCAACAACACCGCCGCGCGTTGCTTGGTTGGACGCCCCAACACCATGGTCAACATTGGACTGATCTCATCAATCCAAACAACATTCTCTATCACTGGCAGTGCGATTTCTGGAACACGTTCAGTGAGCTCGATCACTTTCGTATCACGCGCGGCGCGATCAAAGTGAATGATGACTGGCTTGGAAAATAAATTTCCGGGACTGTGGTGCGCCCGCTCGCTGTGATGATGATCAAACACCGCCTGCACCTCGAATTCACCATTGAGTTCATCAAGGGGTAATGGGTAAGCAACCGCGTTGAAATCAATCACAACCGATTGACCTGGCTTCAGTGATTGCACGGCAACGCTATAAATTGGCTGCGGATCCTGAAAGAACGGTCCATCAGCTGGATCGGCGCGATTTTGAGAGCGGGTGCTGTTGAGAAAAATTTTCATGCGCCCCGACGCGTTTGCCTTGTGCAAAAGTTGCTGAAATTCAACCGGCAAAACCACTTCCAATCGATCATGTTCCGCGACAGGAAGCACGGGCGCCTGTGAAATGGTCAGCGACATAAAAATAAGAATGCAAGCGATCATTCATCCTCATGCTATCGGTAGACTCTGAATGTGCGTTTACCAATGAAGTCAATCTTGATCTTGATGGTGTTTGGCGCGCTCGCCGCATGCAATGGCGGAAGCAGCACCGAACGCCTTGCCAACCGCTTGCTGAATAATTCCATGGATGGAATTGCCGGCGCGGTTGATAAGCCCATCAACCTGACCTTTGAGGATGAATTAGGAATACTTGATGTGGAAATTAAAAACTTGTCCGGCGATGTGATTGTGCGCGGCAAGCCCAAAGAAGCGACTGGCGAAACCACGGTGCGCATTGAGCCGCGAATTGAAATTCGATCGGGCTTGGACTCCAAAATGAAATTGGAGGAATTAAAATGGAAGGCGCACATTGACAAAAATAATTATGGCGGTCGCACACTGTTCATTGAAATTGAACACATCGATCCCAATGCCTGGTTTATTGGCTGCGACATTGAAGTGGACACGGCCAGATTGGGCGCCGTGAAGATTGACACCAAGCGGGGCAAAATTATCGTTGATGACAATCGGGGTGCGGTGACTTTAAACACAATTCGCGGGGAAATTCGCGTGCGCACGCCGTGGCCTATCACCAAGCCGTGCTGCTTGGTGACCGCGCAAGCCGACATTATTTGGACGACGCGTGGCGAGGGTTCTGGCGAATTTGATTGCGAAACTATTGAAGGAACGATTCATTCCTACTGCCGCTACGGTCGTTGGATTTCGGTGGACAAACGCAACGATATGAATTCGCTGCATGCCACATTGAATGGCGGGACAAATCCAATTGTCATGCGCACTGTTGATGGCGATATTCGAATTACGATTGTCGAGGACCCGCATGCCACTGGTACCTTTCATTGGCCGTGACCCGCGCCCACTCATGCAAGGTGAAATCAAATGAAAGAAATCCAAGATCATTTTTTTCGCAAGGCCAAAGAAGATGGCTACCGCGCGCGCAGTGCGTACAAGTTGCTTGCGATTGACGAGCGCTTTCGAATTCTAAAGCGTGGCATGCGCGTGCTTGACGCGGGGGCCGCGCCTGGATCATGGACCCAAGTGGCCTCTAAAATAGTTGGTGAACTTGGCGAAATTGTGGCCGTGGATTTGAAGGAAATCGACCCGCGTGGACTTGCAAAAAATGTGCGCTTCATGTGCGGGGATTTGCGTCAGATTTCATTGGCGGATTTTGGCGGCTATTTCGACGTCATTCTGTCCGACATGGCCCCCGACACCACCGGCGTGCCAATGGCGGACGCCGCCATCAGCGTGCGCCTGTGTCATTCGCTGCTTGATTTAGCCAAGGAAGTGCTGAAAGTACGCGGCGATTTGGTTATGAAAGTATTTGAAGGTGGCGACTATTTGGAATTGCTGGCGCGCGCCAAAAATATATTTGTTGAGGCCCAGGGATATAAGCCCACGTCCAGCCGCGCCGAGAGCGTGGAAATGTTCATCGTGTGCGGCGATTACAAGGGACGCAAGTTTGATCAAGCCACCACCACAACGCGCGTGAAACCGCCGCTTGGACCTGGTTGGAAAAGTGGCGGCGCATAATTGAATAATGCCATCAGAACAAGGCTTCATTCTAAATAAATTATTGCAAATTTCACATCCGGCCTGGTTAAACCGTGCGTTTCAAGGAACGGCGCAACTATGATTGATTACAAATGCGTGATCACTCAAAGGAAATCCCTTCGCGCTTCGAGCCGGTGATTGCCATCACCATGGGCGACCCCATGGGCATTGGTCCAGAAGTTGTGGCCAAGGCGTTGTGTGATCCAGCAATTATGCGGTTGGGAAAATTTGTGGTGTATGGACAAAATCAGCCACTGGTGGACGCCGCGGAATGCGCGGGCATGCGGCCGTTTTGGTTTCGCATTGCCAAGGAAAATATGCCGACAACCCGCGGTGTGGCTGCCGAGCCGGTGGTGCTTGATTACGGCCACGAAGATTCTTTGTCGAACACGCGCGCGCCAAGTCGCGCGGGCGGACTTTTGTCAAAGGCATTTGTTGAGGACGCCATCGCCGACGCGCTTCGACCTGTTGGCGACCCGCGTCGAGTTGATGCGGTTGTGACCGCACCTATCGCCAAAGAAAGTTGGTCAATGGCGGGTTTCAAGTGGCCGGGCCACACGGAATTATTCGCGGCGCGTTGCAAAGCCACCCGTCACACCATGTTGTTTGAAAGTCCGCGGCTGCGGGTGGCGTTGGCCACCGCGCATGTTCCGCTGATGGATATTCGCAACATGCTCACGATTGGCCGCGTCTTTGATCCAATTGATCTTGGCTACACCTATTGCCGTCAACTTGGAATTGAAAAGCCAAAGATTGCGGTATGTGGTTTGAATCCGCACGCGGGTGAACATGGTTTGTTTGGCGATGAGGAGGAACGCGTGATCGCGCCCGCCATTGAAATAGCCAGGCGCAACGGCATTGATGTACGCGGGCCATTTCCTGGCGACACAATTTTTATCGACGCGGCCGCGGGCAAATGGGATTTAGTGGTGGCCATGTACCACGATCAAGGTTTGATTCCAGTGAAGTTGCTGGGGTTTGACCGCGCCGTCAATGTCACCGTTGGCTTGTCCATGGTGCGCACCAGTCCAGACCATGGAACCGCATTTGATATTGCCGGCAAAAACGCCGCCAGTCCAAACAGTATGAAGGCGGCGATTGAGTTGGCGGTGAAATTGGCCCACGCCAAAGCTGCGTATGCCAGCCATGGCAAGGGACACGGCGCCAAAGATGAAATGGCAAGTGATGCCGCGCTTGACTCGCTTGGCTTTGAAGACACTGACGCGGAATAACATCCCCTAGCTCTACCATCACTCGCGCGCGCGATTGCTTCAGAAGATTGTCCGCATGTTGCGTACGCCAACATCAAGCATGCCACCGCGACACCAAGCCTTGTCTAATCACACGTTGTTTGATCATACGTTGATGAATCAATCAAACGCTTGGGCGCGGCTGCATGCATATGTATTTTCATTCTTGTGCAATTTCATGCTTGTTCAATTGCATACTTGTTCATCATGAAGCAGTGAAATAACGCAAGCGCGCTGAATTCACTTTAACTTTCTTGTGATCTTCTTTGCGCGGATTTTGGCGGGCTCTTTATCTACGATTGGCTCAGTTTCGGCCTGAGTGGGCTGAATATTTTTCGCGCCCGTCTCATTGGCTCGAGTGCCACGACGAACTCCTATTGCCGCGGCGCCAACGACCGCAATGGCTCCTGGAGCAGGAATCAAACTGCCGTCAACCCGTAAATTGTCTATGCGTGCATTTCCACTTGCGCTGGTGGCTCCAGAAAATTGAATTCGAAGTCGAAGTGAGCCATTGTCCACAAATGTGAATGACGATAAATCCATTGAATACTGTTGCCACTGCGTGGTGTTGGCGGAAATGCTGCCAACATCCTTCCATATTTCACCATTCCAAACTTGCACAAGCATGCCTGCAAAGCCACTGGAACTGCGCCGCGCCGCCATGCTGAATTGCAATTGCTTTTTTCCAAGCGTGTTGACATCAATTACAAGTGATTTTGTATTTTGCGATGTGCCAGTGACCGTGAGCGATTGACCCGCGATATCGCCGTTGTAGGCGTTGATATCTGTGCCGACCAAACCACTCAGGCCGCCAGTGAATTCGGTTAGTGATAGCCCGCCTTGACCAGCGTCCGCGACCATTGATGTGGGCACGGTGCCCGTCAATGAATTGAAATTCCACGCGGCTACCACATCCGCCAACGCGCTTTGAGCGCAGAACAACACCGTCGCCACTGAGGCGAACCATTTCTTGCTTACTGACATTTCCCTGCTCCTTCTATATATGGATTGTTTGACAGACCAATTTTTGAAATTGATTCCAGAAACAGTTTCTAGAACGCAATAACGGATTAAGTTCCGCGTGGGCCCTTTGTACGGCACATTCACCGCGCATTTCCATTTTGCCCCCTTTATTCCAGAAGATTTTTTGGATTTTTTAATTTTCAAGCGCTTATCAAGAAACGCTTGTCAAGGAACGCTTGTCAAGGAACGCTTGTCAAGCCAATGAGACTCACAAACCACGGAAGTGGTTTGGATCGATCAACCAAAGCCAATCGTCAAACAAGAATTCCACGCGCGCCGCCAACAGCGCAATGCGACCCATGACCGTAAAACCAAATGACGCGCCGAAGGTGATCATGAGATACCAAATGCCCACGCGCGCGGCGCCGCCAACCACGCCCTTGTGTTGCACGCTGAAGAAGAAATAGGCAAGGCAGCAAATTACGCCGACCACCAACAACACATTCGCCACGCTTGCCCACCAGCTGGCCCATATATTTATTGCGCCCGATGCGTCCGTGACGGAAACAACCAGCGGCTTCATGGTGGCCGCGGCCTGCGCCATTAAATCACTTTCAACATGACTGACAATTTTCAATCCCGCCGTGACGCCCACGATGAACGCCAACGGCCACGCGCTAATCCAACCGCCGCGCGGCAGCAATCGCCACAACATCATCACGCCAAGAATGAGCGCGAAGACCATGCTGATTTGCTGCATATTTTCTGGGTCAAGCAACGACGGCTGCACCAAACTTTTCACAAGCCCCGGCGTGAGCGCGCCGAACATTTTTGGAACCAGCGTGTCCCAGAAACCAATCACGCCCCAGTACGCCGCGCTGACGCCAACCACAAGTGATTCAGCGATTTTGTAGAAGGGATTGTCCGCGTACAAGAAACTAAATATGGCCAGCGTGAAGAACGCGGCAAGCCACAGGCCGATGGTGCGCGGCCACGAAAAAGAAATTTCTGTTTGAGCGGGATTTGCTTTTTGCGCGGCGTCGAATTCAAGTGGTGGAACTTGTTTCCATTCTTGCCATGAAATAGTTGCAGCGCTTGTTGAAGAAGCTGGCAATTTCACGATTACTTCCGTGCGCTTCACATACACGCGGCCAAGACCTTGGCCAATCATGCCGCGCGCCACAAGCAACGCCACAAAGACCGCGCCAATGATCAACCATGTTTTTCCCTGGCGCGTCATGCGGCACCTCTGCGCTTGCGCGCGAAGAAAATCACGTTGCCAACAATGATCAATCCCACCATGAGCAAATGCGCCACCAACTGCGGACCCATGCGCCGCTGCGCCTGCAAATATTTTGGCGCCGTGGCCACGCCATCAACCGCAAGCGACGCGTTGACCATGGATTCATATTCCGCCGCGCCTTTAATGGCGCCCAACAATCCAGCGATTTGCTGCGGGAAATATGGATATAACTGCGGCGCGCTGACGCCGGTGCAGCCCGTGACAAAATTCATTTCATCATTCTTGGCGCTAATGACATATTGCACCCACTCTTTGCTACCGGGATACCCCGCGCTGACGCTAATCAGCAGCGGAAAATTGGAGGCCATCTTTACATCCTTCAACATTGGAATATTGCTGGTGGCTTCGCCGCGCGAATCTTTTGGAAACGCTTTTGCAAAATCCGTAAGCAGCAATTTCATCACGGCTTCGTTGCCAGCTTGATAGCCCATGTTCACAAAATCATCGCCCTCTTTCAGCGCGGGATAATCGTCGCGAATCACATCTTGAATTGTTTGCTGCGCCACTTGATTTCCCAGCGGCCACAGCGCGATGAAGACCATGCGAAGATTTTTGGCGGCGCACTGGCGCACCAAACTTGTCGCCATAGGTTGCAACTCGCCGGCGCTGGCTGGGTCGTAATCAAATGAAATCAGCACCAAACTGTGCGCTGGCAAGTGATCGATTTCTTCGAAAACAGCGCGCGCGGCCATCGTTGGCGCCTCGGGCAACGTTTTTCCAGTCACGCCAATCCACAAGATGGGACCCGACACGGCAAGAAACATAAGCAAGAAAATCCAGCGGCGATCAATTCGATCAAGCCGCTCAAACCACGGACGCGCCGACGCATTTGTGTTGTTGAAATTGGCGGAACTCACGCGTCACCTCTTCGATTGCGCATGTGAAATGAAGTTGCGCTCACGCGTCACCTCCGCCAAGCCAGCTGCGATCAATGCCAAAAAGAATTCGCAAGCCCGTGGCCGCCACGCCCAGCGCAATGCCAATCATGATGGCGCGATTGCCCGCGGTGTTGAACACTTGCATGACATAGATGCTGAGATTTTCCAGGCGTAAACCCGACGCCCAATCAGGAAACCAACCCGTCAGCACCACGCCCGCGAATGTGCGACCAAGCAACACAATGAACGCCGTGACCAAAAGCAAAATGGCTTCCGTGTTCTTGGCGCGAAAC
>Ga0214919_10010964_pt1 | contig 11372 bp, 12 predicted proteins | sample LL1503_MetaG_FD_177994 | JGI IMG/M metagenome (GOLD analysis project Ga0214919, IMG submission 177994) | Freshwater microbial communities from Lake Lanier, Atlanta, Georgia, United States - LL-1503 | ecosystem: Environmental > Aquatic > Freshwater > Lake | place: USA: Georgia | collected...
GAAGACACAAAAAGAACGGATGCGAGCAAAATTAGCAACAAAACAAGCACAGCAAGCACAACAAGCGCAAGCAGCACAGCAAGCAGCACAGCAAGCACAGCAAGCGCAAGCAGCACAACAAGCACAACAAGCACAAGCAGCACAGCAGCAAGCGCCTCCTACAAATTTAGTATTTAGTACAGGCGAAAAGGTAGAAAAAAGCATGAAAAAACCAAATAAGAAAAAGAATAAAAATAAAAATTAATTATATATAATAAATAAAAATAAATAAGATTATATATATAAATTATGAGTAATACATCCTTTTGGATAAATGATTTTAGTGTCTTATTTAATAAAAACGATATTAACCAATTATGGCCTTTACAAAATATGTCCTTTGAAGAAAAATTAAATGCCATTACCCGTCTTATTATATTGCTGACACTTTTAGGATTTTTAATTACAAAAAAACAAAAAATACTTTATACGGGCATTATTACTCTTTTAGCAATTATTTTTTTATATAAAATGAAAACACAAGAGAATTTAAAAAAGAAAATAAATGTGAAGGAAGGATTTCATAACCCAGAATTATATCGTATGTTAAAAAATAATTTCACGAACCCAACAAGCGCAAATCCTTTAATGAATGTATTACCTGCTGAAATTCAAGATAATCCTAATCGCAATCCTGCCGCGCCAGCTTATAATAAAGCAGTAGAAGAAGAAATCAATAATAAAACAAAAGAATTTATTACGAATAATTTTGATGATACCACAAATATCGATGAACGTTTATTTAAAGATTTAGGCGATAGTGTTACCTTTGACAATTCGATGCGCACATGGTATGCCAACGCCAATACCTCGATTCCAAATAACCAACAATCTTTTGCAGAATTTTGTTATGGTGACATGATTTCATGTAAAGAAGGAGATGAATTTGGATGTACGCGAAGTGCTCCACCGCATTGGATTAATTAATTAATGAATTAATTCATATGTATTCTTTAATGTTTCATTCTTTAATGTTTCATTCTTTAATGTTTATTCTTTAATGTTTCATTCTTTAATGATTTAATTATATTTAATAAAAATAAAATTAAATTTAGTAAAATATAATTGTATTTTATTTTTAAAAATATAATTATTAATTAATAATTATATTAAAATAAAATATAATATTAAATCATTATATATATAATGGCATCTATTTTTGATTATAAGTTTAATAATATTACAAGAATCAGCGATGACGCAGGTGATCTTAGTCAAAAAAATATACAAAATTCGAGTGCAGCCACTTATATGCTGGATAATTATAGACCATCCTGTCCGATGACTAGCGCTATTGATTTTGCGACAAGTCAATTAAATGTCAATTATACAGGCAGTCATCAAGTGGGTATTAATGGTTGTAATATTGACGAAAATTCGTCATTACTGCTTACTGGCTTACTGAAACCAAAAGATCGTATTATGTTAATGCAACGCTCTTTTGCGACGGTGCCTTTTTTAGGACGAGGGCGATCTGATATTATTACAGAATCGCAAATGCAACAAGGAGATTTTGCCAATAACCGCAAAAGTGTAAACCCGACTAGTGAAATTAGTCATATGACCTATCGTAATACGCCAATGATTCCAAGTCTTCATGCGACGATTACGAATCCCGCAAATTTAATTGAAGGTGTGGCGGCCGAAGGTTGGATTCGTGGTGGTGTGCCTTCACGCGAATTAACCCGCGATAAAGATTATACCGAACGACATGACGCAAACCAATATGTATAAATAAATTAGATAATACATAAATTAGATAATATATAAATTAGATAATATATAAAATAATATAAATAATAATTGACTATTATTATTATTTATATGTATCAAACAGATTTTATTTGCACTTATAAATTAATTGAAGAGGAATATAAAGATGATTTATACAGATTTCAACTTTTACAAGCATTTGATTTAGCCGATTGGGATGCTGAAATTATTCATACAATTTGCGAAGAATTATACGAGTCTTTAATTATTCTGCCTTCCTTTAGAAATATTCTGGAGAAAGCCAAAGAAACGGCAGATATAAAAGAAATCTATACACCTCTTTTATTAAACGAACACACAACAAATGCGAATGCGAATACCAATGCTGGTGCTGCTGGTGCTGGTTCTGCTTATGCTGGTGCTGCTTATGCTGGTGCTGCTGGTGCTGCTGGTTCTGCTTATGCTGGTTCTGAAGAGGATACTGATAATGTAGTTGAACATGACCATATTGAAAAAATCGTTTTTATTTTATTATTTAAATATGAATATTTTGATTTAATACATAAATGTATTTGCGAACACTTAAGAGATGGCATGATTAAAGAGACTACTTTAGAAAAACTAATGAATAAGTTATAATAAAATATAGTATATATATATTATATATTATATATAAAATGGCCTCCACTAGAAATAAAAATACAGATGGAAACTATAAATTAGAACAACGTAGTTTTGCTCATGCGCGCACATATGAAAGTTTTGAAAATTCTCAATATGGGCAAGCATATTCTCCTGCCTTACCAGCTTTAGGTTTTAATCCTAGTCATATGCCAAGAAACAATTTATCCGAAAATCCAATCGATATTGAAAGTGCTTTATTTGGGATTAATTCTACAAATTTGGTAAAAAAATCGGAAATCGTCCATCCAAAACTAATAAATGTGCCAGTAATTAAGTATTTTGAAGTACAAGATGTTATTATGCCAAAACCTTTAGTGATGGAACATAAACAAAGACCTTTCCCGATTGCATAATTATTATTATCATTCATTTTTTAACTATAAATAATGATATAAATAATACTATATAACAAATACTATAAAAAATAAAAAATATATTATTATTTATTTTTTATTATATATAAAATATAAATACAATGGCATTTACTCGATTTAATAACGATTCAAGTAGAATTAAGAAACAATTACAAGAATCTACTGGTTTAGGCAGATATATGTTAAATGTACCTGGCAATGGAGATAAGATGGCATTTAATGAAGATCCTTTTCTTCGAATGCAAAAATGGGGCGCAAATTTAATGACAAACACTATTAATTTAGAAAGTGATTTAAGAGGTTTAACCCGTCCCTTAAATAATGATAATAAAAAAGAGAATGATTATATGAAACACGCGGCGAGTTCTAAACAAGTGTCCTATTCTTCAACACAACCCACGACAGAACAACCGCGCGCAACACATCCTGCGTGGACGGCTCGAGATTTAGAACAAACAAATTGGTATATATTACCACTTAATCCACAAGAAAACGTATGTTTTCCATTTGAAAATAATACTAGTACTCGTATAATGGAAAGAAACTCTTTTGTAGCACAAACGCCCTGTTTACAAAAGATGCATTTTTAAATATTTTACTATTCTTTATTTACTTTGTAAAAAAAGAATAAAAGAATAAAAGAATAAAAGAATAAAAGAATAAAAGAATAAAAGAATAAAAGAATAAAATATTTAATATATTTATATCTTAAATAATATATAATGGCTGAATTAGCAATTCCCTTAATAGCATTAGGCAGTTTATATATTGTTTCAAATCAAAAAAAAACTAATAGTAAAAAGGAAGGATTAACAAATATGACACAAATTAAAAATGAATTACCAGGAATTAATCTCCCTCTTCCAATAAAAAATTACCCAGTTGAATCCGCCAATTCAGATAAACCAAAAAGTGTAAGTCAGTATTCCAATCCAAACCAAACGACTGATAAGTATTATGACCCAGCCAATTACGCAAATGTAGAAAGAAATAATTCTTCTTTTGGGGTAGGCGGAAGTGTCAAACAAAATTATTCACTTACGGGTAATCCAATTGACACCTCCATATTTAAACACAACAATATGGTTCCTTTTTTTGGTGGAAAAATAAAGGGAGCAACGGTGGATATGAATGTTTCCGAGAGTACTTTAGACAATATGCAAGGACAAGGTTCACAATATATTAAAAAACAAGAACAAGCACCTTTATTTCAACCGCATCAGAATTTACAATATGCAAATGGTGTGCCCAACATGAGTGATTTTATCCAATCGCGTGTGAACCCCAGTATGCGCATGGCAAATGTAAAACCATGGGATGAACAAAGGGTAGCGCCCGGTTTAAATCAAGGGTATACAACCGAAGGAAGTTTAGGTTTTAATTCGGGAATGGAAGCCCGTGATGCTTGGTTACCCAAAACAGTAAATGAATTGCGAGTGGATACTAATCCAAAAATGACATTTGGTTTAAGTGGACATGAAGGACCTGCCAATTCTTTTATTAAAGTGGCACCTGTAGCAGAAACTCAAGGTAAATTTGAAAAAAAATTACCCGACGGATATTATACCGTAGGACCAGATAGATGGTTTACTACTACTGGTTTAGAAAAAGCCCAAACGGCGCGTTCAATTGAAATGATGCCTGAGGTTAATCGTTTGACGACTTCAGAAGAATATTATGGTACGGGGGCACTTCAAGTCGAATCCTCTTATGCCAAAGGCGAATATGAACAACCCAAACGACCGATACTAGATCCTAACCAAATAACACATGCGAGCACTTCGGGTAAATATGCTGCTACCTCAGGTGATTACGGCTCACCTGGCTATAAAGTTTTACCCAACAATCGGTCTACAACTAAAAATCAAGTTGAATATGGTGTAGTCGGTGGCATCATTAATGCAGTGGTTTCACCATTATTGGATATATTACGTCCTTCCCGCAAAGAAAATGTTGTAGGCAATATCCGTTCAAGCGGAAATGCAGGGGCATTAGTCTCAAAAGGCAATGTATTTAATCCTGCCGATCGCACAAAAACGACGATCCGCGAAATGACGGAAGGGCAATTAGATTGTAACCATTTAAATGTAGAAAATCAGAATGGGACGGGATATGTGGTGAACGTCCATCAACCGGTACATTTACAACGAGATACGACAAACACCTCCTATTCCGGTTCGGCGGGTCCGCTTAATCAACAACCGCAGAGTATGAGTTATGAATCAGCATATAAACAACATAATAATGTCAATAAGACATACCCGAACCGCCCAAATCAAGGAGGAACGCAAATATTTAATCAAAATGATAATATTAGTATCCAGCGGAGAGATGCTGACCGCAATAATAATCGTACGTTTGTACCCAACACGGGTCCTTTTGCTTTACCTTCAGTCGAAACGCATGGCAAAATTACAGGTGGACAAATTTATAATGAAAACTTTAATTGTGAACGAATGAACCCAGATATTTTAACCGCTTTTAAAAATAATCCGTATACCCAAAGTTTAAATAGTTGGGCATAGATGATTATTATAATATAGTCAACTTAAAATATAAAATATAAAATATAATTATAATATAAAATGAGTGCCATACAACTAAACCAAAAAATCGCCCAATTAAATCAACAATTTAATACCGATCTTACTAATTTTAGAAATTATGTTTCTGCCCAATACAATGCCATTATTCGTTCATTAAATAGTGCTAGAAATAAACAAAAAATCATAAATGCATTAATGACATATTATAATACAATTGTTAGTAATATGCAAAGAAAATTAAATGCGGATATTGCGCAAGCAAAAATTAATTATCAGTCTGCGCTTGCTGCTGCTGCTGCTGTTGTGCCTGCTCTTGTACCTGCTCTTAATAAGGTAACTAAAAAATCAGCATTACTTATTGGGTGTAATTATATCGGCACGCAATATCAATTAAGCGGTTGTATCAATGATGTTTTGAACCTTCAAACAAAATTCAAAAACCAATATGGATTTCAAGAGATTAAAATTATGACAGATGAGACGTCTTTAAAACCAACTAAAATAAATATAGTAAATGAAATTAAGGCATTATTACAAAATTCAACAGCAGGTGATAAATTATTTCTCGCTTTTAGTGGACATGGCACAACCCAAAAAGACACAAATGGTGATGAAAAAGATGGATATGATGAAATGTTTGTCCCCTTAGATTTTAATTGTATTAGCGATGATGAAATAAAAACACTTATTCAGACGCATTTAAAAACTGACGTCACCTTCTTTTGTTTATTTGATTGTTGCCATAGCGGCACGATATTAGATTTAAAATATCAATATTTAGATAGCACGAATTATGATACAGCGACACAAAATGATAAAGATACGGAAACGAACGGGCAAGTGTTTTTAATGAGTGGCTGTATGGATAATCAAACCAGTGCCGATTCTTATATTAATAGTAAATATCAAGGGGCAATGACGTGGGCGTTTTTAGACACCCTTAATAAAAATGCGACACCTACTTGGAAAGATTTAGTCACGACGATGCGCAACACATTAAAAACGTCGCAATATAATCAATTACCACAATTTTCTAGTGGTAAAGCCTTTGATATAAACACGCCTTTTTGTTTTGCCTAATATATAAAAAACAAACACCATATTATTTAATACCATATTTAATACTATATTTAATACTATATTTAATAATTAGTTAATCATTAAATATAGTTAAACCTATTTGAATATACTTGAATATAAAGTCTTTTAATTTAATAATGGCAACCACCATCGCTAATAATGCCAATAATGCCATAGCCCTTCCAAGCAAAAATTCTTTATCTATTCATGAAGATATCAAACAAAAATTATCCAATTTTTTAGAAACAGAAAAAATACCAAATATATTATTTCATGGGCAGTCGGGAAGTGGTAAAAGAATTATAGTCAATAATTTTATCATTGACATCTACAAAGGCGACAAAGAACTCATAAAAAATTATGTAATGTATGTCAATTGTGCACACGGAAAAGGCATTAAATTTATTCGCGAAGAACTTAAATTTTTTGCAAAAACAAATACGAATACGCATATCACCACAAATGGAAATTATTATTTTAAAACTATTATTTTATCAAATGCCGATAAATTAACCATTGATGCTCAATCCGCATTAAGACGCTGTATAGAATTATTTAGCACGACGACACGTTTTTTTGTGATTGTTGAAGACAAATATAAATTATTAAAACCAATTCTCTCCCGCTTATGTGATATATATATTCCTGAAGTGTATTTGAACAATAAAAAAATAAATTTGTGTGTTCATAACATTACCAATGCTTATAACATGACGACATATGAGAAATACAGAGAGAATTATTTAAAAAAAGAATTAAATAAATATAATAATAAAATCGAAGTTTTAATGCTACATGAATTAACTTCAAAATTATATGAGAGGGGATATTCGGGTATAGATATTATGAAATATATTGAAAAAGAAAAATCTCTTCCATTTTTTGGCAACGAAGTAGGTGGCAACGAAGTAGGTGGCAACGAAGTAGGTGGCAACGAAGTAGGTGGCAACGAAGTAGGTGGTAACGAAGTAGGTCTAGGTAACAAAGATAACAAAGATACAAACGAGAAGACTAAATACAAATATAAATTACTTCTAACAATAAATAAAATAAAATCGGAATTTAGAAATGAAAAAATATTAATATTTTTTATACTTCATTTTTTATATTTTCGTTCTGCTTTAGATTTAGAAAATATTTCATTTATGTAAATGGACGATTATTCTGTTGCGAGTTTAGGCGAATCTAAAAATGAATGGTGTGCGCGATTAGTAAATACTCTTTGTCCGGCCATCATTATCGGCTTAAAATCTATTTTTACGGAAGCATGGAAATTATGCCAAGAAAATACACAAACAGATAAATATTTAATGACTTTTCAAACTTTTCTTACGCGGGTTCCTCAATGGAATTCTACTATCATCGAAAATGAATGTAAACGTATTATGGATACGACCGGATGTGGCTATTTAGAAGAATTAATTTCATGCGTGCATATTATTCATTTAAAAGCATTAACCTGTATCAGAGTAGGACAAAAACAAAAAAAAGTAGATATTAATATTCCGTCAGTAAATGAATTTATTCATAAAATATATATAAATGTGGCACGTAAAATATATACAACTATTTATTTATTTGAAAAAAATATTCCGCCGTTAGAAGTACAAAAAAGAAATAGAGAATTAGAATTGATTGTACGTGAAGGTATCTTAAATACGATTCGCGAGGGTATTCCAGTAGAAGATATTCTGCGGGCGTATATGAGCGAAACTGTTGAACAAGATGTAGAAGTTCAAGAAATGATTGAACAAATTCCATTACCTAAAAAAGATAAATCTACCCCTACCCCACTCGATACTCTTACTCCTCCTCCTCCTCCAGCAGTAACCGCATTAACCGCAGATACAAAATCAGAAGAGCAAGTAAAAATGAATCTCGCAGAACTAATTTCATCATCAGAACTCCCGAATGCATCAATTACAAAGTTAAATGAGGACTCAAACTCATTACCTAATACAACTATAGTTGATCACAATATAAATAAAATAAGTTTTTCAGAGGTGGATATGGTGAAAGATACAGAAGGGATTGAATCTACAATGATGGCACCAAAATCCATAGACCATTTAGAAGAAATGGCCAGACATCGAAGGATGACCGAAGCCGCAAATAGTAATGACGATGATCACGACGACGATAATGATAAATTACGAATAGGCGGTGATATCCAATTAGATTTTATTGATGTAAATGAACTTGACCGACCGATGAAAATGAATAATAATAATCTTCTTTTAGACGATATTGAAATATTAACTTAAAAACAAAATTGCGTTTAGTTATTTTTTCATAATTCGTTGTATACTATAAATAAACGCAAATGGAGAATGTTTTTGTGAATGCCGGAATTATTGCCGTTATTTATTTATTAATAAAATTTGCTGAAATGCGCATACTTTTAAAAGAAAATAAACCTTTAAAAGAACTGATACGAGATACGATTATTGTTTATTTTAGTGTTATTGCTGGTGTTTTTATTATTGATCAAATCATACCAAAAGAAATAACGACACAGGATACACATGCTTTTATAGATGCGCCTGGATTTTAAAGAAGGATTTTTGTTTGAGTTTTTTTTTCTCTAATGTTTGGTTATCAAATAAATAATATATAAATATGAAAATTATACATATATATTATTTTATTCATTTTTTTTTACGTGTTATTACATGAAAATCAATTACATGAAAATCAATTACATGAAAATCAATTACATGAAAATCAATTACATGAAAATCAATTACATGAAAATCAATTACATGAAAATCAATTACATGAAAATCAATTAAACATACCAGTAAAACAAGGGATGGCGTCAACATCCATAAATATATGTGTAGAGTCAGCATTAAGTTTCATTTTCTTTTTATTAATAATATATTTATCAAAATAAGTATTTTCTAATACTTTCGTAGGAATATGTTTATGAACAGTTCGCACAATCATTTTATATAATTTAAAATCGGGGTAGCGTTCATCGCCATTTGTTTTATATAAAATATTACGCCCTTTATCATCTTTACACCATTCAGCTATAATTTTAAAAATAGGCATTTTAATTGCGTTAATGTCATCGTTTTCATTCTCTTCTTTTTCCATAATAAAATCAAATAAAGCACAACCTAATCGACATAAATCAAAACTATAATTAGGCTCTAATCGTGGTTTTTTTGTATTAAAATAAGGTTCAAAATTATATTGGGTAGATGCATCGCCTTTTTTATGAAAACTATCACTGCACATTAATTTACCACGAAATTTATAAATGGCACGTCCAAAATCAATAATTTTATAAATACGGCCAAAGGTCGGTATCTTATAATATATCCCTTTTAATTTATAATAAAGATATTCAATATCAGTGTTGGTATACATGATATTATTACTATGTAAATCATTATGCGTTAAATTAAATTTTTCTTGAAATGTACTTAAAATCATAAGTATTTGTATAATCGCCGAGTCCCATTCCGCTTCTTCTAATTCATCTTTCATCATTAAGGAATCGAGGGTGCCATTACATTTTTCTAAGGCAATGACATGTACTGGAAATTGTTTTATTTTGGCAAATAATTCTTCATCATCGTCTTCATCTTCCTCCTCATCGTCTTCATCTTCCTCCTCATCGTCTTCATCTTCCTCCTCATCATCTTCATGTTCCTCCTCATCGTCTTCATGTTCCTCCTCATCGTCTTCATTTTCTCCATCCTCATTTTCTCCATCCTCATTTTCTCCATCCTCCTCATCCTCTTCTTCTTCACTATCTTCATCTTCATCTTCATCATCGGTATCCGTATTAGATGATCGTGATGAACAACTTGAACCACTGGATTGAGTGGCAGAACCATTTATTGTATTATCAGATAAAGGCATAAGTGAATTATTCTCAAAAATAACTTCATTTAATTCAGTTGATATATTTAATGTTTCTAATGGCGAAATAGTGTTATTATTATCATTATGATTATCATTATCACTATTAAAAAAAGCATTTAATTCTGATAAATCTTTAATATCGGCTAATCCAAGTATAGTTTCGTCAATTATTTGGTTGTCATCATTATCTTCATGAAAGATTAAGCGTTTTTTGTAGTTGCGACTACATCCATTATTGGAATAAAGTGTATTCAAATCTGCCTCAAAAGTAAATAATGTTCCATTATTTTTATGAAAAAAGGATGAATCATTCATATAATCAATATCATCATACACATTCACATTAAATTCATTTTTAATACCAAGAAAAGATCCATAAAAATCAAGTCCATGTATAAAATGATAGTTGTGTAATAATTTACTCGTTAAATGACTAAAAAAACTATCAACATAGGCCGCATTATTGGGATCATATACTTTTGCATGACATGTCGGAGATGGAATAAAACTAGGTAAATTTAGTATATTTACATTTGATAAATCGTATTTTCCAATCATATATTTAACTGGATCAAGTAAAGGACTATATTTAAAAAAAATATTTTTGTCATATTTATTCAAAGAATTATCCACTACTATCCCTTTATAATTATTATCATTGACTTTTTCATGAATACTTAAAAGGGATAAAGTATTATCTAAATTAATTTTATTGTAATTAGTCTCAGACAAAGAAAAAAAATTATTATATAGCGGTATATAATTTTGAGGGTTAGAAATATTGCTAAGTTGTGCGTCTTCCAAATTATTAAAAAGCAATGAATTATCTTTTTTTTTATACGAAAACATCTTTAGTTCTTCTAAATATAAATTATATAACATTTTAACTAATAAATATTTATGTTATTTCTAAAGTAAATACTTATTTTTGTGCCGAACTCTTATTATATAATGAAGAAATAACGAATAAAAATATTATATTTTTTTATATTTTTTGTCTTTTTGACTTTTTTGTCTTTTTTGTCTTTTTTTTGTTTTTTTTTTGTTTTTTTTTGTT
>Ga0214919_10010965_pt1 | contig 11372 bp, 10 predicted proteins | sample LL1503_MetaG_FD_177994 | JGI IMG/M metagenome (GOLD analysis project Ga0214919, IMG submission 177994) | Freshwater microbial communities from Lake Lanier, Atlanta, Georgia, United States - LL-1503 | ecosystem: Environmental > Aquatic > Freshwater > Lake | place: USA: Georgia | collected...
AACGCTTTTTGCGCGGCAGAGCCGTGGCGCAGCAGCGTGCCCATGTTGTACATCTGGCCGTGGCAGGCGCCCGAATTGCCGCCGCTGCGGTTGATCTCTTCCATGATCACCGAGGCCTCGGTCAGGCCCAGCCCGGCGCCACCGTATTCGGTGGGAATCAGCGCGGCCAGCCAGCCCGCGCTGGTGAGCGCGGCGACAAACTCCTCCGGGTAGGCGCAGGCTGCATCGACCCTGCGGTGGTATTCATTGGGGAACTGGGCGCACAAGGCGCGCACTGCGTCGCGGATGTCTTGGTAGTTGTCGCTAGACGTTTGCATGGTGTGGGGCCGGCTTGGATGCGCTGCAAAACTTCAGCTTAGCGCAACATCGCCTTGCATGGTCAACCAGCCCTCGTGGTCCGAGGCCCAGACCCGCACACTGCGGCCATCGGGCGCGGGCTGGGCGTGCAGGCGCAGCGGGTGCTGATCAAACGTGGGGCGCAAGGCCTTGAAGCTAAATTGGGCGATAGTGGCATCGGGCATATGGCGGCGAACCAGGTCCAGCAGCAGCGTGGCAATCAGCGGGCCGTGCACCACCAGGCCGGGGTAGCCCTCCTCTTGCGTGACGTAGCTGCGGTCGTAGTGGATGCGGTGGCTGTTAAAGGTCAGCGCGGAGTAGCGGAATAAAAGGACCGCATCGGCCCGCACCTCGCGCTGCCAGGGTGCGCTTTGGTCAGCGGCCAAGGGCGCAGGTGCGGCCTCGCCCGCTTGCGCGGCGGCGCGGTACACGATGTCGTGCTCTTCGGTCAGGCACAGGCCCGCATCGTTAGAAATAGCATGGCGCACCAGCACAAACAGCAAATCGCCGCTGCGCCCGCGCTTGTGCGTGACCGATTCGATCGTGGATACGCGGCGCAACGCATCGCCCACACGCAGCGGGTTGGCCGCCTGCCAGCGCAAACGCCCACCAGCCCACATGCGCCGGGGCAGCGGGACGGGCGGCAAAAACCCGCCCCGCCGCGCATGGCCGTCCGGCCCCAGAGCGCTATGCCGGTGCTGCGGCAAAAAGTACAGCCAATGCCACAAGGCCGGTAAGGCATCGCCCGCCACAGGCGCAGGGTCGTCCCGGTCCAGCGTGGCCGATAGCGCGCCCACGGGCGCCGCAGTGGCCTGGTCCAGCAAGGTCTCGTTGCTACCGGTCCAGCTTTGCAAATGGGCCAGGGTGGCGGGATCGAGGGTAAGGGTAGAAGTATTCATGGTGATTTGGCGCCTCGTCCATTATCTGCCCACCCATGTAGGCGCTCACCGGCAGGCGGCGCATTCAGGCACAATGCCCCGCAGAGAAATCCGCCCGAGGCGCAGAACCCATAAATAAAGAGAGACTGCTATGAACCCTTTCATATTCGTGATCCCGGTTGCCCTGTTGATGATAGGCATCGAGTTATGGGTAGCCCGTCGGCGCGGCCTGCAGGTGTACCGGCTGAAAGACTCCATTACCTCGCTCAACGTGGGCACTATCAGCCAATTTGTGATTACGCTGGGCGCCGGGATGAATATCTTTATGTATTCGGTAGTCCTGGACAAGTTCGGCGCCTTTGAATGGGATACCAGCAACCCGCTGACCTGGATACTGGCGCTGGTGCTGTACGACTTTTTTTATTACTGGGTACACCGCACCGGGCATGAAGTGAATTTATTTTGGGCTGCGCATGTGATTCACCACAGCAGCGAAGAATTTAATTTATCTACTGCGCTGCGCCAGTCGGCTACCGGCTTTTATTTCAAATGGGTGTTTTACGTGCCGCTGGCCTTGCTGGGCTTTCCGATGAAAGTGTATTTGACAGTGGCCTTTATCGATCTGGTGTATCAAATCTGGGTGCACACCCAGTTAGTGGGGCGCTTGGGTGTTTTGGAGTGGTTCTTGGTAACGCCTTCCAACCACCGCGTACACCACGGGCAAAACGACTATTGCCTGGATAAAAACTACGGCGGCATATTCAGCGTATGGGACCGCATGTTTGGCACCTACGCCGACGAGCGCGAGCACGAGCCCGTGGTCTATGGCGTGCGCAAACCGCTGCAAAGCTGGAACCCTATTTGGGGCAATGTGCAGCATTACACGCTGATGTGGCAGCAAATCCGCAGCACCACCGGCTGGCGCAACAAGCTGATGTGCGTGTTTGCCGGACCGTCCTGGTTGCCGCCTGGCGCCACCCCGCCACCAGAATTTGTGCCCGACAAAGTTCAGCGCTTTGACACCCCCGCACCCGGATGGATGCAGGCGCTGGGCGTGTTTACCTGTGGCCTGGGCATGGCTGTACTGGTGCACTTTTTGTTGGTTTCAAAAAATTTAGCGCCCGGCAAAGCACTCAGCTATTCGGCAGCAGCTTTGTTAGCCTACTTGGTCATCGGCTGGTTGTGGCAGCGTCCACGCGTAATGGAAGCCGCCCATGCCTAGCCTGGCCTATTCCGACGGCCTGCTGGCGCTGGTGTCTCTTTGGCTGCTAAGCCGCGCCAGCCTGCCCTTGGGTGTGCGCATAGCAGCCGGCACGCTCGGGGCTGCTGCGGTGCTGGGGTTTCTGCGTTTTTCGGGTCTGTACCCGATTCCTCAATGGCACCAGTTTGTTTCCATGCTGGGCGCTTGTGCCGCCTTTCCGCTGCTGGCGGTGGCCGTCTTGTGGCCCGATGCGGCCGTGGCACGGCAGCTCAAATTTGCAGCCATCTTTTTCATCATCATGGCGGTGATAGGGGTGCTGGCGGTGGGCTTAGCGCAAAAGCGGGTGGTAGTGGATGCGCTGACAGTCATCTCAGTAGTTGCCATGGTGATCAGCCTGGCACGCGGCGGGCGCTGGCCCACAGCGATAAGCACGGCGTTGATGCTGGCCGGACTGCTGTTGTTTGCCGCCAAAGCGGCTATCGTGCCTGCCTTGTTGCCTGGGGATTTGCTGCATATCGGCATGGCCATTGGCTTGTTCGGCTTGGGGGTTAGCAGTCTGTGGCGGGACACATCCCACATAGAGGCCCAGGACCCTGAGCCGCACGGCGCCTGAACTCCATCGGCGAAACCACTGCTGGCAGCAAGATGCTTGCGACGGCATCGCAAACACGCCCATCCGCGGGCTCGCTATGCTTGCTGCACCGCGCCCGCACCAGGCCGACTAAGTGCAGCGCCACCACCATTTTCGAAAGTAGTTCATGCTGCAAGTTCACGCCAACGGTCTGCAGTTTCATTGCCTGACGAAGGGTAGCGGGCCCAAGGTCTTGCTGCTGCACGGTTTCCCTGACACGGCGCACACCTGGCAGCACCAAATGGATGCGCTGGCGCAAGCGGGCTTTTGCGCAATTGCGCCCTATTTGCGCGGCTACCACCCGACCACCGTACCGACCCACGGCTTCTACGACAAAGCCACGCTGGTGCAAGACCTGGCCTGCCTGATCGAGGCCCTTGGCGATGGCGAACCACTGGACTTTGTAGGGCAGGACTGGGGCGCGATCATTGGCTACGCCCTGTGCGCCGCGCGCCCGGATTTGCTGCGCAAGGCGGTGCTCATGGCGGTGCCGCACCCGGCCATCGTGGCAGCGCATTTGCTGGACCCCAAGCATGTGCAGCGCTCATTTCATTGGTGGTTTTTTCAGCAGGCGGACTTTCCTGAAAAAGCGCTGTTAGCCGACGACATGGCCTTTATCGACTACCTTTGGCGCGAGTGGTGCGCGCCGGGCTACCAGGACCGGGAGCACATCCAAAGCGTGAAAGATTGCTTACGCCAACCGGGCGTGTTACAAGCAACATTGGGCTATTACCGTGCCATGTTTGACCCGATGCGGGCAGACCCCGCGCTCGCTACATTGCGCACCCAGATGGCCCGCCCGATCAATGTACCCACGCTAGCCCTGTGCGGCGCACAAGACCTGCGCGCCGAGCTAATGCGCCAACAAGACGCGTATTTCACCGGCGGCTATACCTACCTAGAAGTCCCCGGTGCCGGCCACTTTTTGCACCGCGAGCAGCCCGCAGCCGTCAACCAGTTATTGCTGGATTGGCTGCGCTAATTGCTAAGCCGCTTTTGCCAGCGGCGCGGCAAAATGGGTTTCCATTTCGCGGCGTAGCTGGTAGGCGCGGGTGCTGGTGTCTATGGCGACATCGTCCCAGCACAAGGACTGACCCTGGCGGACCGGGCGTAGCAACTTGATGTCGTGCGCCAAGCCCAGCGGCAAGCCGCCAAGTTTGCGAGATGTTTCTGCCGGTAGCAATTTGCCCCACACGGTATAACCGCCCTCGCCGTCCAGCATTTCGCCCGGCTGCAAATCGCGCTTGGCGGTCGCAACCACATCAGCGTTCCAGCCAGTGGCCACGCCTGTAGGCTCGCCGCGCAGCGCGACGCTGGCGACCGACATACCCACTTCCAACCCGATCAGGTGCCAGCGCTTGTACAGCGTGAAATAACGGCCGCTGGGGTCGGTGTGCGCGTTGTACTCTTCAAAGCAGTTTTTGATGTAGTCGGTCTCGGCCTCTACCGTCACCCACACGCCCATGCGGATGTCGTAGGGAATCTTACGGCCATTGGCCTCGAGGGAGGAAATCACCTCGACCATGCCTTTGCGCTCGAGCACGCCGCCTTCTTGAATAGGCCGCGTCACAAACGGAATGTCTTCCACGCTGGCCGGTGGATAGAGCAAGCCATTGGACGGCACGCCCAGCCCCGTGGCGTTCGATACTGCGCTGCTTTCAATGGAGGGCTTGGAACCATCCAAAAAGCTATTAAACATTTTGGGGTTCAGCCCGCCGCGTAAAGCCTGCTCAGGCGTGAGGCCGTAGTTGCCCCAAACCGTGTCGGGTGTGGACTGGTTGAAATGCGGCAACCATTTGTGGCCGCGCCCCGCCGCCACCACCGGAAAGCCGCAGGTGCGCGCCCAATCGACCAAGTCACAAATCAAAGCCGGTTGGTCGCCAAAGGCCAGTGAATACACCACGCCAGCGCGCGAAGCTTTATGCGCGAGCAAGGGGCCGCAAAAGGCATCGGCCTCGACCGTCACGTTGACCACATGCTTGCCATGCGCAAAGGCTTCCAGGCAATGGTCCACGGCGGCAATCGGGTGGCCGGTGCATTCAACGATCACGTCAATAGCCGGGTGCGAAACTAATGCGCGCCAGTCTTCACCGATGTGGGTGGTACCGTCTTTCAGTGCCGCGTCCAATGAGGTGGCCTGCATGCGCTGCGCTTCCCAGCCGACACGGCTGAGGTTTGCGCGCGCGCCATCGGGCGACAAGTCGGCAATGCCTACCAAATGCACGCCCGGTGTGCGCGGAATTTGCGCCAAATACATAGAGCCGAATTTGCCCGCGCCGATCAGGCCGACGCGGATCGGGCGGCCCTCGGCCTGGCGTTGCTGGAGTTTTGAAAACAAGCTCATGCGGCAGCTTTCTGTTCGTCAAAAGGCACGGTGGAAGTCTGCAGCGCGCTGCCGGGCATGCCGTCTTTCCAAGGCAAATCAACGGGGTAGTCTTTAAGTAGGCAATCGTCCGGCAGGCATTCGATGGGCGTGAAGTCGCGGTGCGCGATGTACTCGGGGCGCTTGTGGCGGCGGATGTGGTTGCTCACTGCGCACAAGCTCAAATACACCGCCACGCGGTTCCAGGGCGAGATGTTGCTGGTCGATGCATGCACCAGGCAGCTATGGAACAAAATCATGGAGCCCGCTGGGCCTTTGGGGCTGACGATGCCGCCGTTTTTACCGCCAGCGCGTTCTACCAAGGTGGTGATGAGTTCATTGTCCACCGTCCACAGCGGATAGCTGGTGGTGGACAAGTCGTGCTTGGCCGCAACCACCCCACGCTTGTGGCTGCCGGGGATGAACATCAGCGGGCCGTTGTGCTCGTTCACATCGTCCAGAAAAATCGCTACGTTCATGGCGCGCTCGGTCGGCATCATGTCGTCGTTGAGCCAAGTGCCGTAGTCCTGGTGCCATTGCCAGACATCGCCCTCAAAAGCCATCTTGCCGTTGATCTTGAACTGGTGCATGTACAGCTTTTCGCCCAGCAACATTTCCACCGGCTCGATCATGCGCGGATGGCGACCGAGCTTGCCAAAGGGCTTGCTCACCATATGCGCCGCAAAGTTGGTGCGCACCGCGTCACGGCCTTTTTCGCGCACATTAAAGGCATCGCGCTTGGCATACAACTCGGGCACCGCGTCCAGCAGGGCCTGGGTTTCTTGGGGCGAAAACTGGCTGGGGAAAAAGAGGTAACCGTCGCGGTCAAATTGGGCTAGTTGTTCGGGCGTCAATTTCATAGCAGGCTCGCTGTGGAGTGCGGGGCAGGACAGGCCAGCACCCGTGTGGTTTAGATTGGGGCTTCACTATAGCGCGCTTGGCTAGTCACGCGCTCTTACAAGGCGCGCCGCACGCGCCTAAGTCGGATACCCAAATCGACTATGCAACAGGGGCGCCGGTAGTCCGGCCGGACTGCGCCACCATGTGCCGAACAGCGCTGCCTTGGCTACACCAAGGCGATGGCCTTAATCCGAGGGTTCGTGTGGCTCATCCACCCGCGCCGGGCGGGGGATTTTTTTCAGGCGGATCAGGCGCGCTCGTTCGATGGCATCTTTTTTGACCTGGCGTTCGGCGTCCAGCTTTTCACCCGCAGCTAACCATTGGGCAAACGCTTCTGGGGTTTCCAGGCTAACGCGGCCTAAGGCACCGCTGCGAAAGTCGTGGATGGCGATTTCAGCGGCTTTTTGCAAATTCACCCGGCCACCCGATTGCAAAGCGCCGCGCCTGCGGCCCACACCTTCTAGTACTTGTTCGTCGGTCTGCGCCGCAACATCGGCCAAGCCGTAGCGCGCCGACAGCGCTTGCGGGTAGTGTTGGCGCAGGTAGTCCAACAGTTCCAGCGCCACTTCTTCGTCGTCAAAGGCATTGCGCCCGATGGCACCGCTGGCGGCCAGGTTGTAGCCGCTTTTAGCCACGATGATGCGCGGCCACAAAACGCCCGGCGTGTCATACAGATAAAAGTCATCGGCGATGGTGATGCGCTGCTCGGCTTTGGTCACCCCGGCCTCGTCGCCGGTTTTGGCAGCGCGCTTGCCTTTGAGGGTGTTGATCAGCGCGGACTTGCCCACATTAGGAATGCCACAAATTAGCACGCGCAGAGGCTTGGCCATGCCGCCGCGCAAGGGTGCGAGTTGGTGGCAGGCCTCGACCAGCGCGCGCGCCGGTGTCGTCATGCCTGCGTCCAGCGGAAAGGCACGCACGCCGGGCATGGCGTTGTAATGGGCCAGCCACTGGGCGGTGCGGCTTGGGTCCGCCAGGTCTTGCTTATTCAGTATCTTGAGCGCAGGTTTGCCGCGTGTGAGCTCGGCCAGCATGGGGTTGGCGCTGGAGCCCGGCAGGCGCGCGTCCAGCAGCTCGATCACCACGTCAATCTCCCGAATGCGCTCGCCAATGGCTTTGCGCGTCAGGTGCATATGCCCGGGAAACCACTGTATCGCCATGTTCTTGTTCTCTGTGCCTAGGGGAATGCTCGATTGTCCGGTACTTTGCAGGGGGTCGGCAGGGTGTCAGTGCCGCTTTGGCCGCCCCAAACGCTCGGGCGAGAGGTATTCCTGCAGATAGCGATCAAACGGCAGCGTGTCCGCTGCTTCAATTTCGGCTTGGCGCGCCAATGAAGCCTTCGCCAGTTCCTGAAAGCGCGCCAGTTCGTGGGGCGCCAAGGGCTGCGCCAGTTCCTGCGCTTTGGTTTGCTCCGACAGGCCGCGCACAAACGCCGAAAACGATCCGCCATGGTCCTCGCGCATGGCCTGCAGCACGCGCGCCGAAGGCAGGCTGTCGGGGTGCGTCAAACCATGCTGCGCCAGTTCAACGGCTTGGGCGTATGCGCTGCCCCCATGGGCCTGGTCCAGCGCCTGGGCCAGCGGGCGCAACTGGGCCACGATGTCCAGCCCCCATGCGGACAAGCTGACCATCGCTTCACCCTGCTGCAATTGCAGGCCGGGTTCGCGACCGCGCTCGGCCACCGATTGCTGGTTGCGCGCCATAGCGGCGATTTCGGCAGCGGTGTCGTCCGGGCTGGGCTGGCTCAGGCAGTGCAGCAAAAATACATCCAAAAAACGCAGCGTGGAGGCGCGAATGCCCACAGGCTCGAACGGGTCCAGGTCCATGAGGCGCACTTCCACGTACTCCACACCGCGCTCGCGCAGCGCGTGCAATGGGCGCTCGCCCTGGTAGATGACGCGCTTGGGCCGAATGGTGCCGTAAAACTCGTTTTCAATTTGCAGCAGGCTCGCGGCGAGTTGCTTGAAGCTGCCGTCCGGGTTGCGCACGCCAATGGCGACATACGGCGCATAAGGCTCGGTCAAAGCCTGGTGCAAAGAAGCGGCATAGCCTTCCAGACTGTTGTAGCTGACGGCCAGCGCGCTTTGCGCATCGCTTTGGTAACCCAAACGCCCCATGCGCAGCGAAGTGGCATAGGGCAGGCCCATGGTGCCAGGGTGCAATTCTTGCAAAGAGTGGCTGCGACCCTGCACGAAGGTGGAGCACACCGCAGGCGAAGCGCCAAACAAATACAACAACAAAAACGCGTGGCGGCGAAAATTGCGGATCAAGCCGAAATAGGCCTCGCTAGAGACGCCGGGCAATGACCAGTTGTAGTGGATGCCCGAGATAGTTTGCATGCGCCGCCCGTAGCGATAACCCAAGCCACTGCGGTACACGGTTTTGGCCTGCCCCACATTGGAGCTGCCGTACTGGCCCAGCGGTATCGCGTCGTCGGCGGGCAAGCCGCAGGGCATGCTCGAGACCCAGAGCATTTCCTCGCCCATAGATGCCAGCGTGTAGTGCTGCACGCGGCGCAGTTCGTCCAGGCAGTCTTCGATGCCCGCATGCACGCCGGTGATGAGCTCGATCTGGGATTCGCTGAAATCGGTGGTGATGTGCGGATGCGTGAGGGCCGAGCCCAAGGCTTGCGGATGCGGCGTGGCTGCCAGCGCGCCGCTGCGCAGCGAGCGCAGGCTTTCTTTTTCGATACCCCGACGAATGCCCAGCAGTTGCTGCGCCGGGAAGCCTTCACGGGCCCAATTGCTTTCACTCATGCCAGTCGGCCTTTTTCGTTTTTCTCTCGTACTGAAGGTAGCACAGTCAGGTTTGGATGCGGTGACCGGTCCCAATTGCAAGAGCGCGCCGCAAGGGAATTGGCGCATGCGCGCGCAAGCGCCCGCATTTGGCGCTAAGGCATGGCGCTTGCGCGCCGCTTAACGCAGATGCCGTCCGGCACGGCCTATTTCATGTGCGCCTTGGGATGCGCCGCTGGCCGGGATCTGGAATTTGGTGGTCGCCACCACTTCAGGCATTTGCGCTTGCAAACGCTCGTCAGCGCCCTCGCCCAAACCGATCCAGCTGCCCTCGCTCAAGGTGATATGCGCCGCCTCGACGCTGCCAGCACCGGCGCACAAAATGGTGCGGGTGGGTGCGTCTTGTGCCACCAGAACCAGCATGGCCGGCACCACGGCCTCGGGCTGCAAGGCGGCCAGCACTGGCTCGGGCATCAGCCCAGCGGTCATGCGCGTGGCGGCGGTGGGGGCCAGGCAATTGACATGGATATTGTTCTTTGCGCCTTCAATGGACAGGGTCTGCATTAGCCCCACCAGCGCCATCTTGGCCGCGCCGTAGTTGCTTTGGCCGAAATTGCCGTACAGGCCGCTGCTGGATGTGGTCATCAAAATACGGCCGTATTTTTGCGCGTTCATGTGCGGCCAAACGGCTTTGCTGCAATGCACCGCGCCCATCAGGTGCACTTCCATGACCAAGCGAAAATCATCGAGCTCCATCTTGGAAAAGCTTTTGTCGCGCAAGATGCCGGCATTGTTCACCAAGATGTCGATTCGGCCCCAGGCGTCCACCGTCGCTTGCACCATGGCTTGCACCGCCGCGAAATCGCTTACCGAGGCGCTATTGGCCATGGCCGTGCCGCCCGCCGCGCGGATTTCGGCGACCACCGCCTCGGCTGCAGTCGCAGAACCGCCCGAACCATCGAGGGCGCCACCCAAATCATTCACCACGACTTTGGCACCGCGTGCCGCCAGGGCCAGCGCGTGTAAGCGGCCCAAACCGCCACCGGCGCCAGTCACAATCGCTACACGGTCTTTGAAATCTATCGGCATAAGATGTCCTGCATGAAAAAGGCGCCGCGCACCCCGCGCAGCCCAACCGCTAACTCTACTGCAAGCCCTTGGGCTGCACAGCCAACGCACGCAACTAAAGCGACACCATGGAACTGAACTCCGAAATCCCCACCGCCCCACCCCGAGATGCCGCCACCGTCGTCATCTTGCGCGACAGCGCGCACGGCCCCGAGGTTTTTTTGGTCAAGCGCCATGGTTTGTCCGACGTGCTGGGGGGCGCCTATGTGTTTCCCGGCGGCAAGATGGACGCTGCCGACAGCGCGCCGGGCCACCATGCCTACCTGGACCAAAGCCCGCAGCAACTGCACGCGGCTTTGGGCGAGCCCGATACCGCACCGGCCACCGCCTGCGGCCTGTTTGTCGCCGCGCTGCGCGAAACCTATGAAGAAGCGGGCGTGTTGTTTGCGCAAAACGCCCAAAGCAATAGCCACCAGGCCGAGCCAGCGCCAGCCGGTGCCGCCAAAGGCAGCGACTTTCACCAGCGACTCGAAAGCGGCCGCTTGCGCTTACAAACTTTGGCGGTGCATCCCTGGTCGCGCTGGATTACGCCACGCATGCCCTCGGTAACGAATAAGCGCTTTGACACCCGGTTTTTTATATCGGTCATGCCAACGGGCCAGCACGCAGCACATGATGACTTTGAAGCCACCGAAAGTGCCTGGCTGCGTCCGCGCGCAGCGCTGGAGCAGTATTGGGAGCGCGAGATCGAGCTGGCGCCGCCGCAAATCATGAGCCTGGCGCACTTATCGCGCTACCAAAGTGCGGTGCAGGCATTGGAAGCCGCCCGCGCCAGCACGCCGCCGGTCATCATGCCCGAGGCCTACCACGAGAACGACGAGCGCGTCATCTGCTACCCCGGCCACGCGCGCCACCCGGTGGCCCAGCGCGCGCTGCCCGGCCCGCTGCAATTGTTCTGGCGCAACAAGCGCTTTGAACCCGAAGGCGGTTTTGAAGCGCTCTTTGCATAAAGCCTTGTCCATAGGCAAGCTCAATCAGGGATATTGAGCTTGCCAATTAGACGGCGTCACACGGGCGGGTTAAGCTGGCGCAGTCTTTGATCCTTGTGTTCAGAGCAAACGCGTTTTCTTTAACCCCCTTAGGAGATTTCCATGGCAGCACTCAAAGGCTCCAAGACGGAAGAAAACCTGAAGGCCGCCTTCGCAGGCGAGTCCCAGGCCAACCGTCGTTACCTGTATTTCGCGAACAAAGCCGACGTCGA
>Ga0214919_10010966_pt1 | contig 11372 bp, 11 predicted proteins | sample LL1503_MetaG_FD_177994 | JGI IMG/M metagenome (GOLD analysis project Ga0214919, IMG submission 177994) | Freshwater microbial communities from Lake Lanier, Atlanta, Georgia, United States - LL-1503 | ecosystem: Environmental > Aquatic > Freshwater > Lake | place: USA: Georgia | collected...
TATTGACCCAATTTTTGGCAAAATCCCCTTAGTTAAACGTCGTGCTAAAATTCCATTTAGCCCTGAAAAATATCAACCTATTGATTATATCTTGATTAGTCACGCTCATTATGATCATCTTGACAAAAAAACACTGTGTAAACTGACTCAGCTGAACCCACATGCCAAAGTATATTGTGGATTAGCAACTGCGGAATTATTACGCAGTTGGAAAATTAGTAATCAGATAGTTGAAGCTGGTTGGTATCAACAGTTTCCCATCTCTGATGATGGGATTAAGTTCTATTTTATGCCTGCACAACATTGGTCAAACCGTACGCTAAAAGACCGCAATATCCGTCTGTGGGGCAGTTTTATTATCCAGTCTCAGGCGCAGACGATTTATTTTATGGGTGATAGTGCCTATGGTGGGCATTTTCAGGAGATTGGGCAATTTTTCCCGACGATTGATTATGCACTGATCGGGATCGGTGCTTATACCCCGCGTTATATCATGCAAAGCAGTCACTTAAATCCAGAAGAAGCTTATCAGGCTTATCTTGATTTAGGGGCTCGACATCTGATACCAATGCATTATGCAACCTTTATTTTATCTGATGAGCCGCTTAGAGAACCAATTGAAAAAACCCGGCAGCTATTTAATGCGCCAGATCAACGGCTTTGTGAATTAGCTATTGGTGAGATTTTACCTCTAAACTGAAATTATGGCAGTCAGTAAAACTAAGCCTAAAATAAATTTCTTAAAATTGCAGCTTATATAAAGTTAATCTATAATAAATGGAGCCAAATGCCACTTGATTTAATGCTGCTTGCCAAACAATGTAGCCCAACTGTTGCGCCAATTACAATGGTGACGCTAGTAAAAACTGAATCTAAAGGAAACCCTTTGGCAATTGGTTTAAATGGTGCAATTTTGAAATACCAACCCAAGACTGAATCACAGGCAATTGCTTGGGTGAAATATTTGGATAAGCATGGTTATAATTTTGATGTTGGACTGGGACAAGTTAATATTGCTAATATCAGAAAATATAAGCTAAAACCAGAACAGCTTTTTAATCAGTGCCTAAATCTGCGGCTTAGTGGCGATATTCTTACCAAGAACTATATTGCGGCAAAGAAGCAAGTTAGAGAGCCGCAGCTAGCATTACAACGGGCACTTAGTGCTTATAATACTGGTAATCAATATAGTGGCTTTAATAATGGTTATTTGCGTAAGATATTAAATAATGTTCCAGTTGATTAAATTAGTGCTTTTAGAGGAATAGTGAAAATTATATGGAGTAGAGATTTTAAACTAGCAATAAGTAAATTTATCTATATCTGGATAATTCAGAAATATGCACAAACCTACATAACATCATGGTGAGGTTATAACCTTAATTTGGAGCTGCATTCTTCGTCCTATTTAAATCGCCTCTAAGCTGATAATTTGGCTGTGCTAAAATAAGCCCTTATTCTAATAAGAAGTATAGATAACATTATGATTTTTGATAAACACTTTGATGTGATTGTGATTGGTGGCGGACATGCCGGAACTGAAGCTTGTTTGGCCGCTAGTCGGATGGGGTTACAAACCTTGTTACTAAGCCACAATATTGAAACACTGGGGCAAATGTCATGTAATCCTTCAATTGGTGGGATTGGTAAAGGGCATCTGGTTAAAGAAGTCGATGCATTAGGCGGAATCATGGCGCGCGCGGCAGATCATGCCGGGATTCAGTTTCGCACCTTAAATAGCAGCAAAGGTCCGGCGGTGCGGGCAACTCGTGCTCAAGCTGATCGGCTTTTATACAAAGCTTACATTCGCTATGCGCTGGAAAATCAGCCGAATTTAACCTTATTTCAACAAGCCGTTGACGATATTATTATTGAAAATGATCGGGTAACTGGAGTAATGACGCAAAGCGGAATTATTTTTAAAGCCAAAGCAGTGGTTTTGACTTCGGGTACTTTTCTTGGTGGTCGGATTCATATCGGCTTACAAAACTACACTGGCGGACGCGCTGGTGATCCAGCCTCAATTCGTCTGTCTGAGCGTTTACGCGATTATGAACTACCGGTTGGACGTTTAAAAACCGGAACTCCACCACGGATTGACGGACGCACGATTGATTTTAGTCTCCTTGAAGAACAAGCAGGTGACAGCCCAACACCAATATTTTCATTTATGGGTAAGCGTGAAGATCATCCACAACAAATTTCATGCTGGATAACCCATACCAATCTTCAAACTCACGACATAATTCGCAGCGGTTTTGAGCGTTCGCCAATGTTTACCGGGGTTATCGAAGGCGTTGGTCCGCGCTATTGTCCATCAATTGAAGATAAAGTTAATCGCTTTGCTGATAAAGATTCACATCAGATTTTCTTAGAGCCAGAAGGGCTTACTACCCACGAATATTATCCGAATGGAATCTCGACTTCTTTACCTTTCGATATTCAGATTGGTTTAGTGCGTTCGATGAAAGGGATGGCAAACGCGCATATTTTACGTCCAGGTTATGCGATTGAATATGATTATTTTAATCCAACCTATCTCAAATCCAGTCTTGAATCTAAACTAATTGGAGGTCTATTTTTTGCTGGGCAAATCAATGGTACAACTGGTTATGAAGAGGCCGCTGCGCAAGGTTTATTAGCGGGATTAAATGCGGCTTTGCTGGTTAAGGAACAGGACGCTTGGTGTCCCCGCCGTAATGAAGCCTATCTTGGTGTTTTGGTTGATGATCTGATCACTAAAGGCGTTAGCGAGCCTTATCGGATGTTTACTTCGCGCGCAGAATATCGCTTACAGCTACGTGAGGATAATGCTGATCTACGCTTGACAGAAATCGGGCGTAATCTTGGGGTGGTTGGTGATGAGCAATGGAATGCTTTTTGTTCTAAACGCGATACCGTTTTTGCGGAGATTGAGCGCCTGAAAAAAATCTTTGTTCATCCGGCAAACATCAACGGAACCCCTGCACAGGCGCTGTTTGCTGCGCCATTAGAACGCGAGTATTCATTACATGATATGCTTAAACGTCCTGAGTTTGAGTATCCAACCTTGGCGCAGTTGCCTGGGTTTAGCAAAGCGCTTAGTGATGATGAACGCATTTGTGAACAAGTCGCGATTCAGATTAAGTATGCGGGATATATCGCACGTCAACAGGAAGAGGTTGGTAAACTAGCTTATTTGGATGAGATAAAACTACCAAATAACATTGACTATACTAAAATCAGTGGGCTATCTACTGAAGTCGTGCAAAAATTAAGCAAATTAATGCCAGAAAATATTGGGCAGGCTTCTCGGGTTTCTGGGGTTACTCCTGCTGCGATTTCATTGTTACAAGTTTATGCCAAGAAGGGGTTTCCGCGCAAATGATAAAGCAACATGTAAAAAAAATCAAGCGGCGGCATGTGCGTGAAGTTCTGGTCTATGGTGCGGTGGGGATTTTTGCTTTAATTATACAGGATTTGATTTATTGGATTGCTCATCGTTATTTTGGTGTGTTTCCGTCTGTTGCGATGATTTTGGGTAATATTGGTGGAATGTTTATTGCCTACGTTGGGCATATCAAATATACCTTTAAAAAGCACCGTTACTCTAAGCGTGAATTTGTGAAATTTTTGTTAACATCAATGATTGGAATGGCAATCAATGTGGGTGGCGTGCGCTTTATTACTAAGGTCTTGTTACTCAGCCCGGCTTGGGGATTAGCTCCGACATTTATTGCCCCGTTTGTGACATTTTTGATTAGTAAGTTTTGGGCATTTCGTAATTGACAGACTATCCAAAGTTAATCTTGTCAGCAACGATCTATAATTCATAAAGCGATGAATAAAAAGGCTAAGAGAAAACCTTAGCCTTTTTTTTATAGTGAGCTTATTTTTTAGCAGCCGCTAGTTGTGCTTCAACCTCAATATTTAAATTAATCTCATCACTAACCGCAGGAACATAATTGGCAATCCCGAAATCAGAACGTTTGATTGTAGCCGTAGCGCTGAAACCAGCGCTTTGAATATCATTCATTGGATTTGGTGCTAAAGTATTTTGCGTTACATGTAAAGTAACTGGCTTAGTTACACCATGCACCGTTAATTGGCCACCTAAATCAAATTGTTTCCCTTTAATATTAGTGACTTTGTCGCCGATAAATTTAGCGGTCGGATATTTTTTCACATCAAAGAACATTCCGCTTTTTAGGTGTTCATCGAGTTTAGGGATTCCAGTAACAATGTCTCCAACCGTAATTGTAATATTCGCTGAACTTTTTGCGATATCTTTACTTTCAAAATTGATGCTACCATTAGCGTACCATTTACCAGACGGATTAGAATATCCCATGTGATTATAATGGAATTCAACATAGCTATGGGTTGGCTCTAGATTGTAAATTTCACCAGCATTTGCAAAGCCACTAAGTGCGGCAGATAAACCTAATGCGATTAGATATTTTTTCATTGTATTTTCCTTTAGAAAAGTTACCAAGTTATGGCTAATTGCTTAGCCTTTGTTAATGAAGCGTTAAATTCTATTGTTGCATAATCTTATTTGGATTGCAGCGCTAGCAAAATATATTGATATATTAACGTGATATTAATTCAAATTTGAACTAATTATCAAGTAATCTTTAAAATTTATTTTAGAGGGTGTTTGGTTAATTGTGCTAATTCTGACACTTGTCAATCTGTGGATTAAAATATATAATAGAGCTTTCTAGAAAAATATTCTGCGCTATACTCAATCAGACTCATCATCCTGGGTCGTTGCCAAGCTCCTCACTTACTAGCTGTAGGCTTCGTCGCTTGTCGCCTAGCAGTATTTCAAATCAGTTTGAGTATATGTTTAAATAAAGGCCAAAAATGAAGGTTTATTTGCGCTTCTCTTTCTGCAAGATGTTGACAATACTTCTGTTAGCTGCATTAATCGGGTGTAGTAAAACTAACTCCAAATATCGGGCTGATTCATCATCGGTTACATTGCAGCCTTACAGTCTGCACAATATAATGAGCCAAGCGGCACCGACTCAAAAGCATACTACTACAATTAAAGCAACTTTTCTCAAAGATTCTAATAATCATACCGCTGGTGATTTTACAAATGTAAAGTTTTATATAGAAAACTACTCTCAAAATACATTGCTAAGTGATAGCATTGAGTGTCAAGATACGGGCTCAGAAATAAGTTGCAAAGCAGTGACGGATCTCAATCAATTGAAGCCTGCAATTTATCGCTTGGTAATTAAATCTGGGGAGGGTCTTCTTGGTAGTGATGTATTTGAGATTATTCCAAATCTTATTCCTATAGTAATTACGATTGATAATGAAAGTACCGGGTATTATTTAATTCAATTGATTACCCATCAAACCGGTTTCCGAGAAAGTGAGATTTATCAACGAGTATCGCACATTTTGTCTATTTCCCAGAGTCAGGAATATGATTTAGAGATCACGCTATATGATTTATTTATGTATTATGGTGGTAGTCGCAATTTAGCTAAAGCGCTCGATAATCTTAGCGATAAATTACGAAAAGATGTGCCTGTTAGCATTGAAGGTCAGGATGGTATAAGTGGTTCAATGAAACCAATTTATTAATAAGGTAAAAAATTAATTATGAAAAAATTACTAATATTATTTGCCCTAGCATTGCTATCATGTAGTAAAGAAAATATTACGCCATTGTCTGCGACATATATCCAAGAGTCTATAGCGACGATGTCTGGAGGGCAAAGTGACTACCTTACCTCAGTGAATGTTTCTCTGCTAAAGAGTGTCAATGAAGCACGTATTAAGCATCTAAGTAGCATCAGTTATGAAATTGAACCTTATTTAGATAAAGTAGTTCTTAATGGCGAGATGACGTGTATTGATTTGCCAGAGACCATAGACTGTAATACGTCAGTTGATATGGCCGGGCTTGAGCCTGGAATCTACCGCTTCTTGATTAAATCAGATAATGGTTTACTGGGTAGTGATATTTTTGACAAAGATGCTAATTCCCAAGCGCTAGAAATTACGATTGATAATGAAAGCACGGGTAATTATTTAATTTCAATTATTACCCAGCAGACTGGATTTCGCGAGGATGAAATTTATCAACGAGTTGCGCATATATTAGCCTATAATTCAGCCAAAGAATATAATTTGGAGCCAACCGTTTACGATTTATTTATGTCTTACCACGGAGATAAAGATACGGCAGGTGCAATTCATAAACTAGTACAAATTATTACAGATAATAAACCAATTGAGACTAAAATTCATTCTAAGACTAGCAGTGTGCTAGAGCCGGCTGTTTAGAATGCTTCTTTTCTTAAAACTTCGGACATTCATCCGGAGTTTTTCCAGCCACTCCATCGCAAAGGGTTTACATTTGTGCTAACTATGAATGTATTAGTGTGTTTTTATTGGAAAGATGAGTTTAATCATACGCAACTTATTCCAGTTCGTGATGCTTTATGGTAGAAAACATTATAATTGTTATACCTGTAAAAATTATGGTGGTAGCTATAATATTTGTGCTGGGCTCAAAAGGCATGATCCCAACCACCCATGATCCAAAGGCAGCAAATACATACTGTAAAGAGCTCAGTAAGCCAACTGCATATGAGCTTAATGCTGGAAAAGATTGAATTACGCCTACTTGAATTGGTGGATTTATAAATGCAGTTGCTAAACGAGTTAGCCAGCCTGAGAGAGTAATTAAACCAATAAATAACAGAGTGTAGTTTTTAAATGCAATACATATAGTGGTTAAAATTACTACAAAAAACGCAATAACTACACCAATTAAGACAATTTGATATCCACTTTTACCATTCTTGCTCAGGTAAATCATTAATTTATTGCCAATTAAATATCCTAGCGCGATAAAAGTAAATAAGTAGGAGTAATAAATGCTTGAAATGTGGTACTCATTAATATACATATAGCTTGACATTGAAATAAAAGCGTAGAATGATGCAGATGTTCCGCCAACTACCACCAGATAGCGAATAAATAACCAGTTGCTTAAAACGCTAAGATAGTTTGCTAGCATTTTACGTGGTTTAAATTCCTGTCGAAATTTTTCTATTGCATGATTGCTTTCTTTAATAATAAAGAAACCGATAAAGGTTAAGGCTATTGATACGATGCCAATAAATCTAAAACTCCAGCGCCAATCTAAATATTTAATTATAATTGCTCCAGTAACTGGTGCTAAGGCTGGTGATAGAACTAAGCCCAATAAAAATAGTCCTGTAACTGATAAAATTTCTTCTTTATTATAAATTTCTTTGATAATTAATCTGGAAACAATATATACCGATGCACTACCAATTGCTTGGACAATTCTTAAAAGAATAATTTGTTCAAGATCTTTACTTTCAGAAATCATAAACGTTGCTATTGTTGATATTCCGAGTGATACTAATATAGTTTTTCTACGTCCTAGTAAATCACTGACTGGTCCCATGATTAAAAATAGAAATGCTTGTGTGTAGACATAGTAAGTGATTGTCATATTCATTTTTGCCGGTGAAACGTTGAATTCACTAGCCATGATGGGCAATCCAGATACATATATATCTGTTGCAGCTTGCGTAACAAAGAGTAGTAAGAGTAAAACTGTGATTAATAGTTTTTTATGTAAGTCAGTGTATTGATAGTTATGCTTTATATCATGAGTCATATTTTATACCTAGGACATCAAGTGCAAAAAGTAATATTTTTGCGCGGGGATTATCACTAAAATTTTTATTAATCCCGCAGTATACTTCATTGGATTCTGCTAGCTGATAAAATTTTAGCTATTTTTAATTCTCAGACTGCAATTGCTTACACCTTCGCAATTCCAAAATTACGCAAATGATAAGCATCTTCCCAAAAATAGTACTCCCAGCGGGCACTAGTGGCAAATGCTGCTAACATCTGCTGTTGTACTGCTGGACTTGCCTGAGCATAGTAGCGATCACATATCTCAATTGCGGCGCTAACCCCACGTGCAAAATCTTCACCGGCATAATTATCAATCCACAGCTGATATGGATTATTTGCGGCAGAAGATTGCTGAATATGACAACCTAACTGATAATAAATCCAAAAGCAGGGCAAGACTGCGGCAATCGCAACCTCCACCGCCTGATTGTGGCTGCAAAAATGCAAATAGCTGGTGTATCCCAGCGATGCAGGGCTAATTTGTCCGCTAACTTTTAAATTCATTTGCTGACGAAAATGCTCATGTACGACTTGCTGTTCGGCCACAATTGCGCCTTTAGCAAAATCTAAAAATTGTAGGATATCGTGACTATTATCTAAACGAGCTGCAATATGTGCCAAAACCCGCGCGAAATGCTGCAGATAGAAACTATCCTGTTCGATATAATAAGCAAATTTATCACGAGCGAGTGTGCCATTCATTAGTTCTTGATTAAATGGTTGCTGGATAATTGCCTGGTAATTAGACTCATTCTGCTGCCACGCGAGTTGCGAAAATTTCATATTTAGTTTGTCCTTAAAGTTATTTGTAATTGTCATCCACACAACAGTAGCTAGTTCCACCATTGATGAAAGTGATTCACCGGTCCATGCCCATGCCCAATGGTGACATCTTTAAAACTTAACATGGCTTGATAAAGATAATCTTTGGCATTTTGACAACTGCTAATTAAATCATTCCCATGAGCCAAATTAGCTGCGATTGCCGCCGATAAAGTACAGCCAGTGCCGTGGGTATTGATGGTTTCAATCCTTGGCGCTTTAAACCAATATTGCGCAGAAGCAGTAAATAGTAAATCATCACAGGAAGTGCCAGCTAAATGTCCGCCTTTGAGCAAAACATTTACATTGCCAAGCTGATGGATAATTTCAGCACTTTTTAGCATCTCGTTAGGCGTTTCAATTTCTATGCCACTGAGTGCTTGTGCTTCATTGATATTGGGGGTAATCAAAGTAACTTGCGGAATTAGCTCCTGCTTGAGCGTATCAATTGCTTCAGGCAAAAGTAAATAATCACCACTTTTAGCAACCATTACCGGATCCAAAATGATAGGAATGTTTGGGGCATGTTTAGCTAGAAATTCTGCGACGAGGTGAACAATTTCCTGATTAAGTAACATCCCGATTTTGATAGCATTAGGGGCAATATCACTAAAAATGGCGTCTAATTGTTCTTCAATTGCAGCAAGGGGCAGATTAAAACAATTGCGTACGCCACAAGTATTTTGAATCGGTAGCGCAGTTAAGACACTCATACCATAGCAGCCCAAAGCTGAAAATGTTTTTAGGTCGGCTTGCAATCCAGCACCGCCTGAACCATCAAATCCGGCGATAGTTAATGCACTAGTCAACATAGCTTATATCTCCTTGGCAAAAGATTGCTTAATCCGCGTTTCAAACCATGCCCAATTAGGCTGGTAGATACAGTCGATGAATTTGCTTTTAAAACTTGCCGGAGCTGATGTATCGCGCGCGGCTTGTTCGGCACACAAGGTATAGTAAACTATGGCTAAATAGCTGGCAAGAGCATAGTCTTTACATACTGCGGCAAATCCGGCAATTACTGCGCTCAAACAACAACCCATACCGGTTACTTTAGTCATTAGTTCAATCCCAAATTTATTTTGATAATTGGCATGTGGCGCATAAACTAAATCAATTTTACCGCTGACAACAATAGTTTTTTGCGTTTGCTTGACTATATTTTGTGCACTAAGCATTGCGCTGAGGCTCTCGACGCTACTTTCAACGCCATAGCTCGAGAATGAACTAGAATTAAGCGCCATAATTTCGCTGGCATTACCACGAACAATATTAGCTAAAGGTACTAGTTCTTGCGCTAACTTGGTTCTGCTCTTGGTTGCTCCAGCGCCAACTGGATCAAGCACCACGCATTTATTTTGCTGCTGCATTAGTTTTCCGGCATCTGCGGCACGCTGCGCAAATTCCGCATTTAGTGTGCCAATATTGAGGTTCAGACTATGCGCAAGAGTAGTTAATTCTGCGAGCTCGTCACTGCTTTCGGACATAATTGGCGCGCAACCTAGTGCAAGCAGTACATTTGCCATGAAATCCTGAGTGACATAATTAGTTAGATTCAGTATTAGCGGTTTTGACTGTTGTAATTGTTGATGCGTAGCATAAAGTTGCTGATAAAGATTAGTCATGTTTTGTTCCTTCATAATTAAGCAGCTGATTTAACTCTTGGATGTATTGCTTTGGGTTATCGGCTTCATGAATCGCGCTAATAACGGCAACACCACTAATTGTAGTAGCACCAACTTTGGCAATATTGCTAAGATTAATCCCACCTATGGCAATAACCGGATGATAAGATTTTTGGCAAAATTTATCTAATCCATCAATACCCCAAATATATTCAATGTTGTTTTTACTTTTACTCGGAAATACGGCACTGGCAGCAACATAGTTAAGCGAACGTGACAAATTAGCTTGCTCTAATTGCGCGGTATTTTCGATAGATACGCCAATGATTTTATCTGCGCCTAAAATGGCACGGGCAGCAGCAGGATCGCCGTCTTTTTGTCCCAGATGTACACCATCAGCATTTAATTCAAGTGCCAGATGAAGGTTGTCATTGATAATGAGTGGTACGGAATATGGTTTTAGCACGGCTTGTAGTTCACGCCCTAAACTGAGTAAGCCACTAAATGACCAGTTTTTTTGGCGTAATTGCAGATGGGTGATGCCAGATTTGGCACTTAGTTCGATAAATTTCAAATATTCGTTGTGTTCACTGTTTGGGCAAGCGGTAAGTAAGTGCAATTGACGATGATTAGTTGATATGCTCATTTTGTTGACTTTCACAAAATAAGCGCAAAGAGGGTAATCTGTGTTGAAATGAGAAATAATGATTAGCCTCCCTACGCTGGTATTATCCTGAATCAGGTTCAAAGGGTTAAGGATGTTTCCTTTCTCAGCGACTATAGCGTCGCACCCCCGCTAGAAGATGGTATTATAAACTGATTATTACTAAATGAGCGAAATATATTATTGGGGAATTAAACCCCGCTTCAATTTATTGATCGTGATAGAAATAATTTTATCAATCCTTCGCGCCTAAAAATCAAATACTGCGAGTATATTTTATACCTGCGGTATAATTCGGTATTAAATTTTTGGATGGAGTACTAGAGATGCAGCAGTTACAAAATATTATTGAAGCAGCGTTTAATAAATTACCCGAGTTAGATAGCAGTGATGTCCAATTGCGTCAAGCCGTTGATGCAGCGCTTGGGCTACTTGATAGTGGTAAAGCGCGGGTGGCTGAAAAAATCAATGGTGAATGGGTAACTCATCAATGGCTTAAAAAAGCAGTTTTACTTTCATTTAGACTTAATCAAAATCAAGTAGTTGAAGCTGGCTTCACTAAATTCTACGATAAA
>Ga0214919_10010968_pt1 | contig 11371 bp, 16 predicted proteins | sample LL1503_MetaG_FD_177994 | JGI IMG/M metagenome (GOLD analysis project Ga0214919, IMG submission 177994) | Freshwater microbial communities from Lake Lanier, Atlanta, Georgia, United States - LL-1503 | ecosystem: Environmental > Aquatic > Freshwater > Lake | place: USA: Georgia | collected...
TTCCACCAAAGCACGTTCAATAGCCTTTTTAGAAGTATTTTGATTTGGGTCATAGTGTTCCTTCGATTCTGCCTCTAGAGAGGCGTAATAGTCGTTTAATTGAGCCTGTATGTCAAAGAAGTTGCCCAGTTGTACTCCCACTTCGTTGATGGTTTGTAACTCGATTTCTTCATAAGTTTGTTGCTTCTTGGAAGCGGCTTTCGCTTTCGCCAAAGGCTTGGGGGCATCTGCTGACTTGGACTTGGGTTTTGGGTTAAACAGTCCAACAATCCAATCCCAGATTCCCTTGATGGCCTTGACATCAGCCATGACTCCTTCAATTGTCTTCTTAGCACCCTCCAGTTCCATGCGCCCTTCGTGGAGCATTGCACAGCCTGATTTGATGGCAGAGACTGCGCCTTGGGCAAGGAGGAGGAGGCTGAAAGGATCAATGGGTCACTCCTCAGACATTAAGGATTTAGCGGTTTCACGCATTGCCGCAGTCCCTGTTAATCCAGTCTTGGAACTCCATTTACTTGGGTCTGCCAATAATTTCAATACTTTATTCTTTTCTGAACTTGGTAACTGATTAAGCAAATTGGAAGCACCTTGTGGATTTTTCATTGCTTGAGTTAATAGATTCATAGTTTCCTTACCTACTGATTTTTCAAACTCAGATAAGGCCTTGTTTCCAGCAGATGCCCAAAAACTAAGGAATGAGGGGAATCTAAATACAGAAGTTTGTTGTTTAACAAGTTCAGATAATGCTTTTTGACCTTCTGATACTTGCTCAGAAACAGATATTTGAGTTAAACGCTTTTGTGCTTGCTCATTTAATGTTGCCAATGTCTCATCTGCCAATTCAGTAGCAATGTTATATTTTCCCGTACCAAGGATTTTTTCTACAACATCAGGAGATTCATTAGTAACTAGTTTTACAAACTCATCAGGATTTGTTTTCCATAAACGTAACGCCTCACCTGATAATTTGCGTTCTGCAATTTTCTGCATCCCTTTGGAATAATCTTCAAGATATTTTCTATATCCTGTTCCACCAGCATCTTCAATAGCATTAACCAATGCAGGTTTAATGTCGGTCAATACTTTAGATGCAAGATTTCTTTGTGAAGTTGCATCCATGCCTGGACGTAAACGCTGAATTGCCGCATTTACAGAGTTTTTCCGTATGGCATCCAATGCTCTAGCATCAATAACACCACCATTGTTTGTCCAGCGAGCAATATCATCTGCTACATTTTTGACAGCACCAATCAATACGTCATCGCCAGCAAAAGATGGATTTTGAGAAATTTGACTAATACTTTGAGCCAACTTATTACCCTCAAGCGGCTTAATTCCAACATTACGCAAAGCATCTGCCGCACCTTGTGCAAATCTTGCTCCTTGACCTAAATCAATTGATCCTTGTGCCGCTTTATCAGACCATTCATTAAATGCTTTTTCAGCCAATTCATTCTTATAAGTATATTTGCTTGCGCCAACAGGTAAACCACGTTTAATCATGTCAAGACGAGCAGATGCTTGCGCTAACTCACCAGCCTTGATTAAATCACGCACTTTCTGAACTTCAGATGCCGCTTCTTCAGTTAATCTACCAGCAGTAGATTCATAATCTGCAACTGCTTTACCCAAGTTTGCGCGACTTAAAGCCGCCTCTCTCATTGGTGTTGTAGTTGTAGTTAAAGCATTTTTAGCATTTTCAAGAATCTGTCTAGTTTCTGTGGCATTTTCACCACCAGCCAATTTTGATAATGCTTTTAATGATTCATCTTCATTGAACAACTTTACTTTTCTTGCAAATTGAGCATCACGTTGTAAAGCATTAGCAATTAATGCTTGCCATGTAGGGTTTTCAATTGATGCAGTAATTTCTGCAACACTTTGACCTGACTTAGCATTTTTCAATATATCTAATACGGCAGGAAGGTCTTTACCAAGAGATTCTCTAGCAATTTCTCCAGCCTTGATTTGTGCAGAACTAATTGATGGAGAAACAATATCTGCTATTTTTCCAACACCTTTTGCAATGATTGGCGCAACAACACGACCGCCTGCTTCATAAGTAGCGCCCTCTAGAATATTACGCAATGGTTCTGTAACCATTTCCGCACCAGTTCTAGGTTTTTGCCCACCAAATAAAGTATCTGCCATTTGCATGGCTTCTTTGCTAATGCCATATCCAAGGCCTGCACCACCAAGCATACCCATTGGCCCCATCGGTGCGCCAATAGCACCACCAGCAACAGAGCCAAGGGCTTCAACAGTAGGAGCAATTACAGGGCGAACTGCCTGATATATTTGTTTACCACTTGGTGCTTCTCTTGGAGCAATTAAAGGTATTCCTTCAGGCGAATACATTCCACCAATATCTTCTGGTTCTTGTTTCTGTGGCACAGGTTGCTGTGGAGTCTTTGTTTGACGCATTGAGTTGGCAATTTGTGCCAAAGCCTTAGCATCCTCAACATTACCTTGAGCATCTGCATTACGTAATGCTTGGATTACTTCGTCATAAGTTGCCATATTGATCTCACTTATTTAAGTATTTATTTACCAAAGCATCAGCGGATATATCTGTTTTACTTTCTGGTCTACGTTCTGGAGGCAACTTGCCCATTGCAGATTCTTGCCAATTTTTATAACTTGTTTCAATTTGTTTTAGATTTTCTCTTAAAGCCTTTGGACTAAGACCTTGGTCAAGAGATGCAACAGCGCCTTCCAATGCGGCTAATTCACGATTAGATACTTGACCTAATGCTCCACCAGTCGGACTTGCGGCTCTCATTTGTTGCAATTGATCGAATCCAAGTCGTGCTTTAATAGTTCCCAAAACAGTTGAAAGTTCTTTTGCAGAAGTGCCAGGCAATACTGATAGATAACTTCCAACACCAGTAGTTCCTGCGCCAATAAGTCCTTCTGCTTCTTTAACTTTACCAAGCACTACTTCTGTATTTTTGATAACACCTTCAGCAGAACCTAATTGTTTATCAATTGCGTCTTGTTTCTTTTGACGCAAAGCATCAATCTTTTCTTGAATCAATTGTTGTTGTAATGATGTTGTTCCTGCTTTTAATTGTGCGCTTAAATTAGCCATTTCACGCTTGAATTCTTGATCTTTATCCATTTGCTCACGTTTAAACTGTAATTGCTCATCAGCAATTCGTTTGCGTTCATCTAATTGAGCCTGAATATTATTTTTTCTTTCAATTGCCATTAACACAGTTTTTGGATCACCATAACGCCTTAAAACACCCTGAATTTGATCTTCAGAAGCATTTTCTGGCAATTGAGACAATGCACTTTGTAATTGTTGTTCACGTTGTCCTGTGATTTCTGCTGATGCTAATTGTTGTTGACCAAGACGAGTGCGTGTTACTTGATTGATAAGTCCTGCTGTTTGAATTGCACCTTGTACATCGCCAGATTGCTGTAAAGCATTGGCATATTGCGTCAAACCTTCTGGACTATTAAGATCAAACTGTTTTGCTAAGGAATTTCTCATGCTGATTAAACGCAACTGAGGGTCTTCAGCGCCCAGTGCACCACCAATAGCACCCGCTAAACGATTAGCACCATAGCCAATGCCTGTTTTAGCAAGAGCAAAAGGGTCGAGTTGTGCTAACTCAGATGCTTGCTTTAATGCTTGTTGATTTTGCTGTTGTTGGTACATCTCAGGAGTAATACCAAACAAACCGCCTACTATTGAATCTGCCATTTGGTTACTCCTTACATCCAATATGCTGAATTAGCATAATCTATTGCTGTTGCAGGATTCCATCCTCCACCAACATCTATGTTGTCAGCCATATTTGACGCTATTGAACCGCCAGGTGTATAGCCACCAAATAATCTTGATAAACCTTGAGTCAATTGTTGATTAGTTCCTGCGTTTATCAAACCAGTTGCTAATGGGTTATATGCCGCCGCTTTATAGGCAAATGGTGCGGCATTTTCTGCACCAAGCATAGTAAATTGACCTGATTTAGCGCCATACGCCGCCGCTTGACCGCCTAAACCAGCACCCAATGTCAATGGATTCTGACCCAATTGCTCAATGCCACTTTGCACACCCAAAGTAGTTTGGAATGGAGACAATGCGCCAACTTGACCTTGCTGATATTGACCGAGCAATCCTGCGCCTTGACCAAACAATCCTGCACCAAAAGCAGTTTGTTGTTGACCAGCCTGTTGTGCATTTGCCGCCAATTGGAGGTCTTGCATAGCCCTAGCATTAGCCAAAGCCGCCGCTTCTGGATTAGCCGCCATCAAATTACCGCCTTGAGCCACAGATAAACCTGTACGACCTGTGTTTTGCAGTTGGTTTGCCAATAAAGCAGATTGCTGTTCACGACTAGGAGCAAGCAAAGCAAGTTGGTTAGTCATGTATTGTTGAGCCGCTTCTTGAGGAGATTGGGCTAAATACTGTTGACCAAGGTTAAACAAACCACTTGCCGCACCTGTTAATGGAGCATATTGGCTAGGGGCTTGTTCTGCCTGACCTAGTTGCTGTGCTTGAAGTGTAGACAACCTATTTTGATAGGCTTGTAATTCAGGAGATACGTTATATCCCGCACCAATCAAATTGCCTTGAGCATCTGTTTGAAAGTTGCTTGTTCCATAACGGGTGGTTATGCCAACAGGACGGAATTTAGCCGCATCTGCCGCTATCTGAGCCGCACGAACCTGTGCATCTGCTGATGCTTGTGCCGCATTTGAGGCAGAGCCTCCTTGCAATGCTCCACCAACTAAACTTAATCCTGCCGATACTGGATCACCCATTTTCTACTCCCTTATGCCTGTGAAGCATAAATTAAGGCTTTATTGCCATTGTTTAAAACCATTTGACCTTTTACAACCCACCCAAAAGACTCAGCAAACTTAGTTAATTTCTTGTTCGTTACATCAACAACCGCCAACAATGGCATATCAACTAAATCCTCTAACTTTGCTAAATCTAATCTATATCTCTTTTTTATTTCTGCTGACCATTTGAAAACATCTGTATGAAACCATAATAAATTGTCAAACAATTCTAGGTAAATTACATAATCTTTCCGAATGACCACAGGAGTCTTCAATACTTGCCTTCCGCAAACACATTCACAAATACAGTTCCGTCTTCCAATGCTTCAATCTCATGCCATTCAGCCTCTTTGAGGTTTATTGGTTGCGTATACTTGTCAATTACTTTCTCAATTCCTTCTTTACGAATTACACAACTACCGCTATTACACATGGTCAAATGGGCATAAATATGTTCATGTCTAGGCAGTCCTTCACCTTTGTTTGCATGGTACACATTGACACTTGCTCCGTCATAAATGACTTGGTGAATCGGACTAACCATTTGCGTCATAATGTTTGCGAGCCTTTTGTCTCTGGTTGAGATTGTGTTGCTAAATTTATAGCCGCAATTTCTCCAAATTCGCCCGCTTTTGCCCTGTTAAATAAATTTATCCCATAATCATAAACATCATGGGATGTTGCACAAAAAGGCATTTCTTCGTTAAGTTCAACCCATTTAACAATCATTGAAATGGATTGACCATCATCACTAGCCCATTGAGGGGTTTTTGCATATTCCAATGTAAACATTTTCTTTCTTTCTTAAGAAACTCTACAAATAAGACCATTAACATTTAAAGTTCCGCCGCAAGTCCAAGTGACAGTAGCACCCATCCATTTCCAAGTTCCAGACAAAGCATTTGAACCTCCAGATGGACCTTGTACTTGTACTTGATTTGTGCCAGCACCTGCTGAATAATTTGATCCCGCTGTTACTGTTCCAGTTAATGCTATTACTCCATAAACATAACTTCCAATGCTATTAAAACTTGGTGCGGCAATAATTAGTGTTCCAGTTGATGTAATAGTTCCACCAGACAATCCATTACCTGTTGCTACTGAAGTAACTGTTCCTGTTGGACCAGCAGTTGATGTCCATGTTGTTCCATTGGAAGTTAAAACATTGCCAGCAGTGCCAGGTGCAACTGTCTGTGGCGTACTAGTTCCATTGCCCAACAATACATTGTTTGCAGTCAAAGTAGCCGCACCTATGCCACCTTGTGCAACAGTTAAAGGAGTTGTCAAACCAGTAATAGAGGTAATGTCAGAGTTAGCACCAGATGATGCGGCACTCAAGTTTGTTCTTGCACCAGAAGCAGTTGATGCACCAGTTCCACCATCTGTCACAGCCAAATCAGTAATACCAGTAATAGAACCACCAGTTATAGCGGCAGTAGCATTGTCTGTCTTGGTAGCAATAGCCGTTTGAATGTTGTTGAATTCAGTATCAATCTCAGTTCCCTTAACAATCTTTAAAGGATTACCAGTAGAAAGACTATCTTTACTGGTGAAGTTGGTTGCTTTGGTGTAATCAGACACGATAAATCCCCTTATGTAATCTTGCCGTTTTTGGCATGAATCTCAATTTTTTGGATACTCAACGCTAGGCTGTTAATATCCATCTCATACCCAGTTTGAATTACCTTGCCCGAACCAGTCGGATAAACACTTAATGTCTGCAAAGCAACGCCACCTGAGTATTCAGCAGTAGTATTGTATTCAGCAACACCATAATATGAAACCCCTTGTGCAGGGATTTCGACAGATTGCGAATAATAGTTACCCGTAAAGTCATATCCCCACTTAAAGGTTACATACTGATCGCTACCACCAATCACAACTACTTTGAGTTTCTTTAAAATAGACGAAACAGAAGGCGCACCAAGGTCTGTATGATTCGTAAAATACTGAAAGCGGTAGGTGGATGTGTTATCAAGATAGCCAGAATAGGTAGCAAGATAGCCTCCTTTTCCGATGTACAAAGTACCATCTTGCTTGGTTAGGAAGGCTTTAGGCTCCATTGAGTCCCAAGAAGTAACCCTAGCCGCACCATCAGGTAAAGTACCCTTCATATCAAAGCAGTAAACTGACTTCAATACAGGCAAAGTCAACAAGTAAATGGCTTCTTTGCTGTTGTATACAGATTTAATAGTAGACAAGGTTTCTCCTGCCACAGCAGAAATCAAGTCATTACGGACATTCTTAGACAAGTCACGCAATGGCATGGACTTCTCTTGGATAGTCCTCAAAGCACTACGAACACCTGTGGATGACAAGAAAACCAAGTCACTACCTGTATAAGCCAAGGAATCCCTAGCCACACAGCCAATTCCTGTGATGACATCTTGTAAAGTCATCGTAGAAGGTGTTGTTGCCCCTTGGTAGACCAAAATATTGTTCTTGCCAAAGATAAACAAAAAGCCGTTATGCGCTCCCAAAGCGACAATTACATCGCCCCCTCTAGGCCAAACAGTCGTGGTATCTAGCGTTCCTGCCGTACCTGAATTCCACTTGTTTGCCAATTTGGTATCGCACCATTGAACAGTCAGTTTGTCAGTAGATGTGTCGGCTGTCCAAAGCCTTCCATAGGCACTTAAAGCCGTGTTAGCCAACTGAGCAGTACCAGCATAGCCTGACAACTCGCTAATGCGTCTATAAGTCGTTGTGGACAGACTAGGATCAAAAACTAGAGGATCATGCCCTGTCTGGAACAGATAGAGTGCGCCAGCCAAGGAAACCATCTGCCAATTGTTTGCAGTAATAGTTGGGGCTGTACCCCCTCCCCCATAGGTCAAAGTCACTATGGTTGTAGTGCTTAACTTAAAGAGTTTGTTGTTTCCCGCCATGATGGTGTAGGAAGTGGCATCAGCAGTCACCACCTCACCAATAGAGGTAATATCATTGGTAGACAAGTCTGCATTTGTAGCAGAATTAACCTTTGTCCAACCTTTTCTAGCCCCGATACGACCATATTGGTCAATTACGCAGTTATTCGCAATAAGTGCAAAGCCTTGAGCCAAATCCAAAGACGAGTCTTGGGTGTTCAACCCAAAAAAGCCTGGGGCTGTAATCGAGAAGGCTTGAATCGGTTGAGCCATTAAACAGCCTCAAATTGATCGTTTTCAGGCGATCTAGCCAACTCTAATGAGATCAAGTCAGACAAGCAAGACTTGTATAGCGCATAGGCTTCTGAACTACTCAGACCACCATCCTCGCCACGCTCAACCAATGCTCTAGCAAATGCACCCAAAACGATGGGTTCTTTTGCCAACAAAGTGGTAGATGAGTCTGTCGTAAAGTCTGCTTCAGGAACAATCAGGCTAAAACGGATGCTATACACAGCATCAGGAACAGGCCAAAAATTGACTTTAATATCACCATTTGTATCTACACCCTTAATAGAGTAATACATTGGCAAACCCTTTGTAGGGGTAGGAGTTGTGTAGTAGAACGAGTCGTAATTAGCATGAGACAAAGGTGATAACTCATAAAAACTACTGGTGTTAATCACATCCATAGTTTTATAACGAATTCCAGCACCCGTAATGCTATATGGGCCAGTTGTATTGGCAATTGTGCTTACAGTAATTGGGGTATTGAAAGCATCCCAATCGTAAGCATCAGAGACTTGACGTTTGGCATCATTGACATACTTGCCAACCAATGCAGAAACTGTATTTTCAGAGACAGTTGTGACTTGTGGTTCACGCATACGAACCAACACATCATTAACCAAATCTAAATAGGTAGGTAATGCCATTACTTCTTCCCTTTATTTCTCGCAGAAATCGCTTTTGCTTTTGCCTTTGCGTCAGCCTTGGAGGAAGCCCCCCATGCCTTTAGAGAAAGAAGCAGTCTTGTTGGTTCACCATTTTTGTACTCGGGGCCACTCATGTTTCCCATACGAGCCAAAAAACTCGATCTTCTCGGGTTATCCCCCGACTTTACTGGTGCTTTCAAATTGCCACCAGTTGCCGCATTATAAGATGCTCTCCCCTTGGCGTTCAAGCCTCCTTTTGGATTCTGGCCTGCTTTTGTTTGCCAAGTGGGAGATTTCATCACTTCACCTTTTTTGGTTTCTTCGCTGTTTTAGCAGATTGAATAAAATCTTGTTTAGTTGGCGCACCTTTGCTACCAACTTTACGCATCTTTTCACCAGAGCCAGCCTTAATCCTTGCCTGTTTAGCATGGATATTGGCGTAGAGTCCTTGCTTAGTAGCCACTTTTCTTCTTCTTTGGCTTGCTCATGCCAACCTCAGACAAAGCGATAGCAACCGCTTGCTTTTGAGACTTAACGACAGGGCCTTTCTTCGAGCCTGAGTGCAGTTTTCCTGCCTTGTACTCATGGTATACTTTTGCTATCTTCTTTTGTTGTTTAGGAGTTGTTTTCATGTCAAACCTTTCTGAAATTTGGAAACCTGTCCCCAATTATGAGGGAATTTATGAAATAAGTAATTATGGCAACTTTGCTGTTTTAAAACAAGATGGTCGAGTTTTAAGAAAATTGAATTCTGCAACTCATTATTTAAGCGTTTCATGCAAATCCTTAGATGGTGAAATACAAAAAAGTTTGTACATTCATAAACTTGTTGCCCATGTTTTTATTGGGAAAAGACCTGATGGAATGATTATTAGACATCTTGATGGAAATAGATTTAACAACCATGTTGACAATTTGTCTTATGGAACTCCAAAACAAAACTATGAAGATGTTGTTAAACATAAATCTCAAAAAGGATCAAACAATGGGCGGGCTATTCTTAATGAATCTGGTGCAAAAGCAGTTAGATACTTAAATGCTTATGGCGTTCCTCAAAAAACTCTTGCTGAAGCATTTGAAGTTTCGATTGGAGCAATCAATGCAACATTAAAGAATAGAAACTGGAAACTTTGGCCATCTTAGGTGCTTTCATGCTTGCTCCTTAGTTAAGTTCTGTTACAGAAACAGTTGAAGTGGTAATAGTTGCATCCTTGATAAAGGCAATCTTTTGACCAGGCGTAACTTTGACAATTTCCACACAATTAGGTGGAATCATTGCTGTTGTTGTAAGGTTTGCTGTTGGGCTAGTACCAATTGCATAATGGCAATGGCCTTGAGAACAAGCAATACGAATCATTGTGGTGTTAGCACCAAAAGCAGTCATCTGAACGCTTGAGGTTGTAACTGTTGCCACTTGAGACGTGCCATTGCTTGCTACGCCATAGGCAACTTGATTTGGGTCTAATTGAAAGGTACTCATGATTTTTCCTTACTGAAGGGTAAGTTGATAAAGGGTGTTTTGGTACAAAGCAACGATTTCATCAATCTTGTTTTGCAAAGCAGTCTCAGTACGAGGAACGATCTGTTGGCGGTTTGCCTCAATCCATTCCATTTCCTGACGCAAGACTTCTGAAACAGTACCTTTGTACTTGTTGTTCACATAAGGAATGTCCAAACGAATGGCATAACGACCCATAAACTGTTGGGCAAAGTCATCTGCCAACGGAATAATTGCGTTATAGAACTCATTGAGAGTATTGTGTTCGGCAAAAGATAGGGTTTTTAGGTGGATTCTGTGGGCTATATCTCTAGCGAGGAACAGCATCCCAACAAACTCACCTGCCGTATTGTTCATTCCTACAAATTTATTGTCCGTTGCCATCATCATTCCTTAGTTATTGGGCCACCCGCTTTCCAAGCGTCACAGGTGCGTTTAGCGGCACAAGTAAAGTGGAAAAGTTCACAAAATCCTAGATTTGCCGCATCAATAAACTGCTGATCGTAGGACAACTCTTTTTCAGAAGTATTCATTGACTCTAAGCCACCCTTGATGCACTCCATCATCTTTGGAGTCTGGATAAATGCGGCACAGTTGCCACAACGCATATCCATAATATCTTTGGTAGGGGCTTTGTACATCTTGGCTTTCTTCAGCCAAAACGCATGATTAGGGTCATTAGGATTGGGTGGGCCATATCCATAAACCTTAAAGGCATGATTGCGGTTCTTCAGATTGGTGGAAACATCCTGAGTTGCCACAGGACATATTTTCCCAGACAACATTCCTTGTTTCATTTGAGCAACCTTCCACCAATAAAGGTGATAAATCCACCAGCCATTGATGCTATGGTCATGCCCATCCAAAAGCCACCCTTGGACTTGTTTGCCAACTCAAGGAGTTCCTTGACATCTTTGGCTAAATTGTGAACTTCAGTCTGCAAAGCCTCAACTTGGGCTTCTATTCTGCCGAAATCTCTCGCATCAATATCACTCATATTCGTTCCTTACGGGGTCTACCCATAGGTTTCTTTAACGTGATTGTGTGCCTTGTTCCATCATCTTTGACATCTTCAACAACAATCGAGGTATCCACAAGTTCATACTCATGGTGTTGTTTCATTCCATCAATGTCATGTTGCGCTGTGAACTCAACCACAGTTCCGCTACGTTTGCATCTGAACAAAGCCATCTATATTCCTAATAGAGAAAAGGGGGACTAGCCCCCTTCTCTTATACGATCAAACGACCAACAACTACACGGATTTTGGT
>Ga0214919_10010969_pt1 | contig 11371 bp, 9 predicted proteins | sample LL1503_MetaG_FD_177994 | JGI IMG/M metagenome (GOLD analysis project Ga0214919, IMG submission 177994) | Freshwater microbial communities from Lake Lanier, Atlanta, Georgia, United States - LL-1503 | ecosystem: Environmental > Aquatic > Freshwater > Lake | place: USA: Georgia | collected 2015-03-15
GGGCGCACCACTCAACGCCATCAAAAAAGCACCTGCGCAAATCCCTGTCAAACCTTTCCCTGGATAAAAATGCATGCAGGCTGCACCTGCAAACAACATACAGAGCAATTGAAGCTGAAATGCCATGGGTGTGATTTCATGGCTTGGAACAGCCAAACCCAGACAAGCCACATAAGCGAGCAATCCACCATCAGCAATGGCGCGTGCGTAATCTTTCGGGTTGGCTTCGCCCCCAAAAGCAAATGCCACGGGTTGTGCTTGAGGGTTTCTGGCTAAAAAGTAAATGCCTTGCCATAAACAGAACATGCCCCATAAACTGAGCGATGAAAAAACCAATCTCGCCGATAAATCTGGTGGTAAGTCACTGAAAGTTCGAATCGCCAGCATGCCTATCCAATAAGGAAGCAGCGCATCCAATTCGGGCGGTATGCCCGCCATTTGCAAATGCAAAACATGGCTTTGACCCTCAACCAAGCTGAGCATGTACCCCAAAGACGTCAAGTCCATGCTTTTCCAAGGGCCGCGATCAAACGAACCGATGAACACATAAACCACGCACAACAGCACCAACCAATGCCTGGGCATGCGCCTGACAGCGAGGTTAGAGATGATGGCAGGAGAGGGCGTGTTCATTGGCCTTTGACGAGTAGACATATTGGCAGATGTACAAACAAAAAAAGCAGCCATTGAAGCTGCTTTTTGTGGGACAGACCCAGATTACTTGGCGGCTGTCTTTCCGTATTTGTTACGGAATCTCTCAACGCGCCCGCCCATGGTGTCAACAGATTTCTGGGTGCCGGTGTAGAAGGGATGAGATTCGCTGGATGTATCAAGTTTGTACAGAGGCAGTTCGCGACCGTCTTCCATTTTGATGGTTTCTTTGGTGTTGGCACAGGTACGTGTGACAAATTTGAAACCGTTGGACAGATCAACGAAACATACGTCGCGATACTCGGGGTGAATGCCTTCTTTCATGGTGTTTCCTTATCAATTCGAGAGCCACAAGAGCCAATCTCTTGCACTTTTCGGCAACCGACTATTATGCCTTAAGTTCTTAGCCGCCTCTTCTCATCATGTCAAAGAAGTCGACGTTTGTCTTGGTGGCTTTCATGTTTTTCAACATCAATTCCATGGATTCAATTTCATCCAAGTTATAAATAAATTGTCTTAATATTCTGGATTTTTGCAGTATTTCTGGACTTAGTAGCAATTCTTCACGGCGGGTACCGCTTCGATTGAGTTGTATGGCGGGGAATACCCGCTTTTCATACAAACGGCGGTCGAGGTGGATTTCACAGTTACCAGTGCCTTTGAATTCTTCAAAGATCACCTCGTCCATTCGGCTTCCGGTATCGATCAAAGCGGTCGCAATGATGGTCAAAGAGCCACCTTCTTCAACTTTTCGTGCTGCACCAAAAAAACGTTTGGGGCGTTGCAGTGCATTGGAATCCACGCCACCTGTCAGTACTTTCCCCGAACTGGGCACGACATTGTTGTATGCGCGGGCTAAACGCGTGATGGAGTCAAGCAATATGACCACATCTTTTTTGAGTTCAACCAGTCGCTTTGCTCTTTCAATCACCATTTCTGCAACGTGAACATGGCGTGCGGCCGGTTCGTCAAATGTCGATGCGATCACTTCGCCTTTGACGCTGCGCTGCATCTCAGTGACTTCCTCCGGTCGTTCATCGACCAGCAAAACCATCACATGGCTTTCGGGGTAGTTCGCCGATATGGCATGTGCGATGTGTTGCATCATGACGGTCTTGCCGCTCTTTGGGGGTGCTACCAGCAGGGCGCGTTGTCCTTTTCCAATGGGTGCAATGATGTCGATGATTCGACCAGTGATGTTTTCTTCGCCTTTGATATCGCGTTCTAGGCGCATTTGCTCTTTGGGAAACAGCGGCGTCAAGTTTTCAAACATGACTTTGTGTTTGTTGTTTTCCGGCAGATCGCCATTGACTTGGTCTAACTTGGTGAGGGCAAAGTAACGTTCGCCATCTTTGGGAATTCGCACTTCACCTTCGATCATGTCGCCGGTGTGCAAATTGAAACGTCTGACTTGGCTTGGGCTGATGTAAATGTCGTCTGTGCTGGCGGTGTAACTGGTGTCTGGGCTTCTTAAAAAGCCAAAACCATCAGGCAATATTTCTAACACCCCGTCGGCAAAAACCTGTTCTCCCGCCCGCGCCCGTTTTTTGATGATGGCAAACATCAATTCCTGCTTGCGCATTCGGCCGGTATTCTCAATTTCAAGTTCTTCAGCTTGTTTCAAGACTTCAGACACGTGAAGAGCTTTGAGTTCGTTCAGATGCATAGGGGTACTCCTTGTGGAGTTCGTTCTTTAGGGAGGGGGATATGCAGGCAGATGACCTGCTGTCAGAGGCCGTGGGTGCTGAGAAATGAATCAGCGCTAGACCATTGACAAATTATGACACGAAAAAAACGGATGAAATAGGGCTCAGGCCAATTGCTGCTGAAGGAATTCATTGAGCTGCGCCTTGCTCATGGCGCCGACTTTGGTGGCTGCCAATTGGCCATCTTTGAAGAGCATCAAAGTGGGGATGCCTCGGATACCGAATTTAGCCGGAATGTCTCTGTTTTCGTCGACGTTCATTTTGGCGATTTGCAACTTTCCTTTGTAAGTGTCAGCAGCTTCATCCAAAACGGGGGCGATCATTTTGCAAGGTCCGCACCATTCGGCCCAAAAGTCGACAAGAACGGTGTCTTTGGATTCAATGACAACAGTCTCAAAATTGTGATCGGTAATGTGTTGGATAAGGTCGTTGGCCATGGTTTTTCCTAAGAGATATCTCGATTTTAAGTGAATTCGTTCAAGGGAAAACTTGGCATGGCCATCAACCGGTTCTTTATTTAGAATGGTTCAATGTTTACTCACCTGCGACTTCATTCCGAATACTCCATAACGGATGGCACATGCAGGATCGATGACTTGGTAGCAAAGGCGGTTGCCGACGGGCAACAGGCTTTGGCAATCACGGACCTCAACAATCTTTTTGCGGCGATCAAGTTCTATTCCGCTTGCCGCAAAGCGGGCATCAAGCCGATTTTGGGCAGCGAAGTCACTGTGTTCATGAATGAGGGTGACAATGCCTCAGAACCTGCAAAAGTAGTTCTTTTGGCTAAAGATGAGTTGGGCTATCTCCATCTTTCAAAAATACTGACGCAGCTTTGGGTCAGCCCCAAGGGGGGTCTTCAGTCTGGTGTGGATTGGAAAACCTTGTGCGACTTGTCTGAAGGTTTGATTTTTCTCTCAGGTGCGCAGCAAGGTCCCATTGGGCAGTCATTGAAAGCGGGAAATGCCCACCGAGCGCAAACTTTGGCGCTTGAGGCGTCGAAAATATTCAAAGACCGTTTTTACATTGAACTCCAACGTTGCGGTCGGCCAGATGATGAAACATATATTTGCGCGGCGCTTGAATTGGCCGCGCAACATCAATTTCCCGTGGTCGCCACGCATGCGATTCAATACATGGAGCCTGAAGATTTTGAAGCGCATGAGGCCAGGGTTTGCATCGCCAATGGCGAAATTTTAGGTAACCCTAAAAGGTTAAAAAGATTCACCAAGCAACAATACTTTTTAACCCAATCCGACATGATGGAACTGTTCAAAGACATTCCATCTGCGTTGACAAACAGCACAGAAATTGCCACTCGTTGTAACCTGAGTTTGACCTTGGGTAAGCCGCAATTGCCCGCTTTTCCTACCCCAGTCGTGAACGGTATTTCTACACCTGTCGATGTGTACTTCAAAGATGTGTCTCACGCAGGTTTAGAGGCCAGATTAAACAAGCTTTACCCCGAAGAATCTGTCAAGAACTCAAAGCGTCAAACTTACGCAGACCGGCTGAATTTCGAAATCGAAACCATTTTGAAAATGGGTTTCCCTGGCTATTTTTTGATCGTCAGCGACTTCATCAATTGGGCAAAAAATAACGGTTGTCCTGTCGGTCCTGGCCGTGGTTCAGGTGCTGGATCGTTGGTGGCTTATTCACTGAACATCACTGATTTGGATCCGCTTCAGTACAACCTGCTGTTTGAAAGATTTTTGAACCCAGAGCGGGTGTCGATGCCAGATTTCGATATCGATTTTTGTCAACTTAACCGAGACAGGGTGATTGACTATGTGAAAACGCAATATGGGCGTGATGCAGTCAGCCAGATCGTGACATTTGGCACCATGGCTGCACGGGCTGCTATCCGTGATGTTGGCCGAACGCTGGACATGAGCTACACATTTTGTGAGGGCTTATCCAAGTTAATTCCCAACAAGCCTGGTCAACCCATGACCATCGAATTGGCCATGACCCAAGAGCCCGTGCTTGCACAGCGTTATGAACAAGAAGATGAAGTCAAGATCTTGATCAATCTGGCCCAAAAGCTCGAAGGTCTCACCCGAAACATTGGCATGCACGCGGGTGGCGTGCTGATTGCGCCTGGACAGTTGACCGATTTTTGTCCGTTGTATCAACAGCCGGGTAGCCCTGCTGCGGTCAGTCAATTCGACAAAGATGACGTTGAATCCATCGGATTGGTGAAGTTTGACTTTTTAGGTCTGGCCACATTAACGATTTTGGAACAAGCCAAACACTTGATCACAAGTCGGTATCCAGAGCACGTTCATTTCAACTATGAATCCATACCGTTGAATGACGCAGAAACATACGAATTGTTTTCAAAAGGAAAAACCGAGGCGGTTTTCCAATTTGAAAGCCGTGGCATGCAAGCCATGTTGCGCGATGCCAAACCCAGCAGGCTTGAAGACTTGATTGTGTTGAATGCGTTGTTCCGTCCCGGACCCATGAGCTTGATTCCCAGCTTTGTGGCGCGAAAACACGGCAGAGAAACCATCAATTACCCGCACCCATTGGCCGAATCCATTTTGTCCGAAACCTACGGCATCATGGTTTACCAAGAGCAGGTCATGCAAATCGCTCAAGTATTGGGTGGTTATTCTTTGGGTGGTGCGGACTTGCTTCGTCGCGCGATGGGCAAGAAAAAAGCCGATGAAATGGCCTTGCATCGGTCTGTGTTTCGAGAAGGTGCCGCCAAAAACCACATTCCAACAGACCAAGCAGACGCCATTTTTGACCTGATGGAGGAGTTCGCAGGCTACGGTTTCAATAAATCGCACGCTGCAGCATATTCGTTGCTCGCTTATCACACTGCTTGGATCAAAGTACATTTCCCCGCAGAGTTTTACAGTGCGAACATGAGTGTCGAAATGGACGACACAGATAAATTAAAAATCTTGTTTGACGATGCGCTTGAAATGGGCATGCGTTTTGAAAATCCCGATATCAATACCGGTGAGCACCGTTTCACACCTGTTTCAAAAAATGTCATCCGTTACGGTTTGGGCGCGATCAAAGGGACTGGACAATCCGCCATTGAAGCCATTTGTGAGGTTCGTTCTCAGGGCGGCGCGTTCAAAAGTTTGTTTGATTTTTGTGCTCGGGTTGATCGCACACGGATCAACAAGCGTGCCGTTGAAGCCTTGATCAAGGCGGGTGCTTTTGATTCCATCTGGTCCAATCGACATGAGCTACTTTCATCGGTACCTTTGGCCTTTGATTACGCCAGTTCGCAAGAGAGCCATGCACATCAATCCGGGCTGTTTGACCTTGCAGATGAGCATGGGTCAAGTACCCAAGAGCCTCATTTGGTATCCAAAGTCGATTGGGGTGCCAGAGAAAAATTGACCCATGAAAAATCTGCGATTGGCTTTCATTTGTCGGGGCATCTTTTTGACGAGGTCAGAGATGAAATTCGGTGTTTCATCAAAACATCACTCGATGAATTGAAAGAGCACCGTGACCCTGTTTGGGTTGCTGGCATCGTCAGGTCTGAAAGAACCATCAACACAGCCAAAGGGCGACTCAATATATTTGTCTTGGATGACGGAAGTAGTGCTTTAGAAATCACATCTGACGATACAGTTTTTTTAAAACATAAAGCGCTTATCAAAGAAGACCAAGTGTTGATTGCGTTAGTCAAAATTCAAAATGACAGAAGAAGCGGTGGTTTGCGTTTGGGTTTACTCGATGCAATGGATCTGCCTCAAGCCAGATGCCGTTTCGGCAAGTATCTGAAATTGTTCATTCAAAAACCTACCGATGCATTGACCCACTTTCTCAAAGAACAGTTGCATCAACCTATCTCCATCGGTACACCTTCTCCATCGCACAAATTGGGTGTTCGCCTGCATGTGAAGACGGTCAAAGGTGAGGCTGAAATTCAATTGGGCGGCAAAGCGCAGGTGTACCCTACAGATGAATTGTTGTCGAACCTCAAAACGAAAACGTGTGCTGTTCAATCTGTCATTGTTTACGAATAGACCATGTTTTTCAATTTACCCACCCTCATGACTTGGACACGAATCGTGGCCATTCCATTGTTGGTCTGGGTGTTTCAATGGCCTTTGGACATGGGGACGCGCAATCTGATAGCCACGGTCATGTTTGTTCTTTTTGCGTTGACAGATTGGTTGGATGGTTTTTTGGCACGACGACTGAATCAAACCTCTGCGTTTGGTGCTTTTTTGGACCCGGTGGCTGACAAAATTTTGGTTTGTGCCAGCTTGCTTGTGCTGGTGGATTTGGGTCGAGTAGATGTCATCGTTGCACTATTGATCATCGGACGCGAAATTGCCATCTCCTCACTGCGTGAGTGGATGGCGCAAATCGGTGCCACCAAAACCGTGGCGGTTCACATGATCGGAAAGCTAAAGACCACAGCCCAAATGGTTGCCATCCCATTTTTGATATACGACGGTGTACTTTTTGGTCACATTTCAACGGGCTATTGGGGCAGCGTACTGATATGGATTGCAGCAGTCCTCACCATCGGCTCGATGTTTTTTTATTTGAAAAAGGCCATACCGTTAATCAGGGCCAGTGCGAAATAGCATGGAGGCCCAAAGTTAAAACCCACTAGAATGAGCGCTGGGCATTTTTCAGTGGACAGCTTGCAAGTGACTTGTTGAAACGCCTGTAGCTTATGAAAATTCGCTAAAACTTTCCACGCTTTGTTTTGTGCTCAAACACTTCTGTCAATCTATCAACCTACCTAAACACACCTTATGTCAAGGGGAACTTTGTGAATAAATCTGAACTCATTGAACACATCGCTGCTGATGCAGATATTTCAAAAGCCGCGGCTACACGCGCACTTGAATCAACCATCGACTCCATCACAGCTGCTTTGAAAAAAGGCGATTCCGTCTCTTTGGTCGGTTTTGGCACTTTTGAAGTGTCCAAGCGTGCAGAGAGAAGCGGACGCAATCCTGCCACAGGTGCTGCGATTACAATCAAAGCTGCTTCTGTGCCAAAGTTTCGTCCTGGCAAGGCGTTGAAAGACGCTTTGAACTGATTTGAGGATTCGGTGGGGTGCTTAGCTCAGTTGGTAGAGCGGCGCCTTTACACGGCGTAGGTCGGCGGTTCGAGACCGTCAGCACCCACCAAACCATTCAGGCGAACAGTGTTCGCCTTTTCTTTTTTTAATTCAATTAATCCATGTTCGATTTCATCCGCAATCACAAAAAGATCATGCAGATTCTGCTGATCATTCTCATCTTCCCATCGTTCGTACTCTTCGGCATCGATGGGTACAAACGATTCAATGGAAAAGGTGAGGTTGTCGCATCCGTGGATGGGGTAGACATTTCCAGAGAAGAATGGGAAAAGTCGCATGAAAACGAGATTGCTCGCATGCGAGCCTCCATGCCAACCATTGATGTCAGCATGTTTGACACGCCTTCCATCAAATATGGCGTGCTTGAGAGATTGGTTCAATCCAAGGTGCTAGAGGCCAGCGCCAGAAAACTTAACGTCAAAGTTTCTGACCAAAAAGTGGCCCAATCCATCGCAGAGATGGAAGTATTGGCCTCAATCAAAAAACCGGATGGAAGCCTTGATCTGGAAAAATACCGCCAATTGCTGGCGGCGCAAGGCATGACACCCGAGATTTTTGAAAACCGCATGCGTTCTGATGCTGCCATCAAGCAAGTGGTGACTGGTGTGACGCAAAGCAGTGTCACATTCCCTTCCCAAATGGAAGTGGCATTGGACGCCTTTTACCAGCAACGAGAAGTCCAAATTGCCATTTTCTCTGCGTCAGATTATTTGGCCGATGCCAAGCCAACAGACGAAGAGATTGAAAAGTATTTCAATTCGCACAAAGAAGAATTTAAATCGCTGGAATCAGCTGACATTGAGTATGTTGTCTTGAGTCAAGAGACGATTGAAAAAACGATTTCAGTCAGCGAAGCTGAATTGAAAAGTTACTTTGACCAGAACCAAAGCAACTTGGCTGCCAAAGAAGAGCGCCGTGCGAGTCATATTTTGGTGAATGCGCCCAAAGAAATGAATGATGCTGACAAAGCCAAAGCCAAGGAAAAGGCTTTGTCTTTGCTTGAGTCAGTGAAAAAATCTCCTGCGCAATTTGCAGAAATCGCCAAGAAAAATTCCCAAGACCCAGGTTCAGCTGCCAATGGCGGTGACTTGGGGTTCTTTGCGCGCGGTGCCATGGTCAAACCATTCGAAGAAGCGGCATTCAGTCTGAAAAAAGGCGATATCAGCGGCTTGGTGCAATCTGATTTTGGATACCACATCATCCAACTCACAGATGTGAAATCAGCCAGTTCGGCAAATTTCGTCCAGATGCGAAGCGTCTTAGAAACTGAATTGAAAAAGCAATTGGCACAAAAGAAATATGCAGAGATTGCAGAGCAATTCACTAACATGGTTTACGAGCAAGCCGACAATTTCAAAGGCGTTGCCCAAAAACTCAAATTGGATATTCAAACGGCGTCCGGTGTATCCAAAGACATCAATGCAGACAAGAAAACACCTTGGGCCAATCCAAATGTCTTGAAAGCCATTTTTTCATCTGAAAGCATCAAAAATTTGAGAAATTCTGAAGCGATGGAAATCGCTCCTAACACTTTGATTTCTGTACGCATTACCAAGCACAATCCGGCTAACTATTTGAGTTTGGAAGAAGTCAAACCCATGTTGGTGCAAACCGTGCTCAATGAGAAAGCCTTGAGTTTGGCGAAAAAAGACGGCGCCGCCAAATTGGCACTTTGGAAAACCTCTCCCGACAAAGCCGAACTGCAAGCGGCAGTTGCTTTGAGCAGAGATCAGAATTCAAAGCTCCCAGGAAATTTGGTCGATGAGGCCATGCGAGCCAATCCTGACAAGCTTCCTGTGATGATGGGTGTGGACTTAGGTGCCAAAGGCTATGGCATTGTGAAAGTTAACAAAATGCTCGCCTCAGCCAGCAACCCGACAAAGACCCCAGAACTCAGACAAAGATTCATCAAATCTTGGTCTACCGCTGAAAATTTGGCTTACTTTAGTTACTTGAAAGACATCTTGAAAGTGACATTGAAAGAGCCTCCGCCCAATGGAGCTAAGCAAGCCAAGTAGCCATTGGGGCAGAAGTTAATTTTGATAGTTATAATGGTTTAGCGGTGGCTGTAGCTCAGTTGGTAGAGTCCAGGATTGTGATTCCTGTTGTCGTGGGTTCGAGCCCCATCAGCCACCCCATTTATTGATATCCACCGGAGTTACCTCATGCCTGGACTTCTGCCTGAAATTGATCCTGACGGCTTGCTTGAATTTTCCGTTGTTTATACCGACCGGGCGCTCAACCACATGTCTCAACGCTTCCAAGGCGTGATGAAAGACATTTCAAAAATACTGAAAGAGGTTTACCAAGCGCATTCGACGGTCTTGGTGCCGGGCAGTGGCACATTTGGCATGGAATCCGTCGCAAGACAATTTGCAACAGGCAAAAAAGTACTGGTCATCAGAAACGGGTGGTTCAGTTACCGGTGGACTCAAATTTTTGACATGGGACACATCCCTTCAGAATCCATTGTTCTCAAAGCCAAGCCTTTGACGAATGACAAGCAGTCACCATGGGCGCCTTGTCCCATTGACCAAGTGGTGCAAACCATCAACAAAGAAAAACCTGCAGTAGTTTTCGCACCTCATGTGGAAACATCAGCGGGCATGATTTTGCCGGACGACTATTTGAAAAAGGTGTCGGATGCTGTTCATCAGTACGGCGGTTTGTTTGTCCTTGACTGCATTGCTTCTGGTGCCATGTGGGTGGACATGAAATCAACTGGGGTGGATGTGTTGGTAAGCGCGCCACAAAAGGGTTGGAGCGGTTCACCTTGTTGTGCCATGGTGATGTTGAGCGAGCACGCCAGAGCATCCATTGATGCCACACAGAGCTCCAGTTTTGCATGTGACTTGAAAAAGTGGCTTCAAATCATGGAAACCTATGAAAAGGGTGCACATTCATACCACACGACCATGCCCACCGATGCCTTGACTCGTTTGCGTGAAGTCATGCAAGAGACGCAAGCTTATGGGTTTGAAAAAGTCCGCCAAGAGCAGATTGAACTGGGTTCACGCGTCAGAGATTTGCTCGAAAGCAGAGGCATCGTGAGTGTGGCAGCTGATGGATTCAAGGCCCCAGGCGTGGTCGTGAGTTACACCAACGATCCCGACATTCAAAGCAGTAAAAAATTCTTGGCCCTCGGCTTGCAAACTGCTGCGGGCGTGCCTCTTCAGTGCGATGAACCGGCTGATTTCATGACCTTCAGAATTGGTTTGTTCGGTCTTGAAAAACTTCACCATATTGACCGCAGTTTGGGGCATTTGGCGGCTGCGCTTGAACAACTGGGATTCAAAGAAAAAGTAGCACTGGCTGCTTGATATGTTCACCCAAATTGCGCTGCTGTTACTCAAGACAGCAACCTCTTTTTGGGTGGGTTTATTTCTTTTTCGTTGGTATTGCTTGTTGATCAAGCTGAATTTGAGCCAAGGTTTCGGTCAATTCAGTCATTTCATATTTCAATTAACTGATTGGGCTGTTCTGCCCTTAAGACGGGTTTTACCAAAAACCGCCAGTTTCGATTCAGCTTCTTTCCTTTCAGCTTTACTGGTGCAATGGGTTGGCGTTGTGCTTCAATCGCTGCTCATGGCAGGGTACTTTTCTCTGTTCCCATCTGTGGAATTGGCGTTCTTTGAACTCGCAAGTTCTGCAATCAGCGGTGTGACCGGGCTGCTGATCATTTTTGCTTTGTTGAGCTGGGTGTCTGTCAACCCAGAAGTTCAAATCTTTCTGGACAAATTGACACGTCCATTCTTGTCACCGATCAGAAAGTTCATTCCACCCATTGCGGGCATTGATATTTCTATTTTGATCGCGCTGGTACTTTTACAAATTCTGAATATCGTGTTGGTTAATTTACGGCTATGGTTTGTGACTCTCATGTAGGAGAACACATTGGGAATTTGGATTGAGTTAGAAATTTTTTATATGAAAAAAC
>Ga0214919_10010970_pt1 | contig 11369 bp, 9 predicted proteins | sample LL1503_MetaG_FD_177994 | JGI IMG/M metagenome (GOLD analysis project Ga0214919, IMG submission 177994) | Freshwater microbial communities from Lake Lanier, Atlanta, Georgia, United States - LL-1503 | ecosystem: Environmental > Aquatic > Freshwater > Lake | place: USA: Georgia | collected 2015-03-15
AATATAGTTCTGCTGTCTATCTTTGACGTTACCTGGAATGATATTCGAGTTGGAAAATTAGCTTTAATTGTACCAGTGATGACATCAACACTTGGCCTTTGTGTTGCCATAACTATATGAATTCCGGCAGCCCTCGCCATCTGTGCAAGTCTTTGTATGTAGTTCTCAATTTCTTTGCCTGCAATCATCATTAAATCAGCCATTTCATCAACTATCACAACAATGTAGGGCATTTTTTTTCTACTCTCAGAAGATGCTTTCTCATTAAATCCTGAAATATTTCTTACTCCAATTTCAGTCATTTCTCGGTATCTTTTTTCCATTTCTTTAACGACCCATTTCAAAGCTGTTGTTGCCTTTTTTGGTTCGGTAATAACAGGCGTTAGTAGGTGAGGAATTCCTTGATAGATTGAAAGCTCTAACATTTTCGGATCAATCATAATAAGTTTGCAGTCATCAGGTTTGTGTCTGTAAAGAATTGATAGGATTAAAGTATTAATACAGACTGATTTTCCAGATCCTGTCGTTCCAGCAATTAAAAGATGTGGCATTGAAACCAGGTCCCCAACAATTGGAAATCCTGAAATACTCTTTCCTAGAGTTATTGGAATCTTAATATCTTTATTATTAAATTCTTTGCTAGAAATTATTTCTTTTAAAGCAACGTTTTCTCTTACTTTGTTTGGTATTTCTATTCCTATGGTGCTTTTGCCTGGAACAGTTGCAACCCTTGTAGATATAGAGCTTGTATTACGCGCTATGTCTTCAGAAAGATTTATAATTTTTGATGTCTTGATTCCTGCGGTTGGTTCAAATTCATATAAAGTTACAACAGGCCCGGCGCTTACTCTTTTAATTTCACCTGAAATGCTAAAATCTAAAAGAACATTTTCGAGAAATTTTGATTGAGTTTTATAACTTTCTTCATCCAATTGATTTTCAATTTTTACTGGATCATCAAGTAGTTTTATTGGAGGAATCTTATAAATTGTAGATTTTTCAACCTTTGTATTTTCCAGAGGAAGCTGTTGTTGAGGAGAAGCTTCTTGTAATGGTATTTCTTCTTGAATTTTTTCAGCATTATTTTCTTGTATAAGTGGGTTAATAGTAATTTCTTCAGTATTTTTCTTTTTAACATATATTTTAAATATTAATTTTGGAAAAAAACTTAGTAAATTATTTATAGTTATAAAAACAACTTTCCATTCTTGAATATTTAATCCTGCACTCAAATAAAAACATATAAGAGATATACATAAAAAAATAATTGAAAGATAAGCACCAAATGAATTATTTTTTATATTTAGTTTTTCAGAAATAAAATTAGCAACAAAACCCCCAAAGCCGTTATCAGGAAGCCAAAAACTTTGATCAATGTTTATTGAGAAAAATAGAGCTCCAAAAATAATAGATAAAATTAAGAATAATAATTTTATAGAAAAATTTTCAATTTTTTTTTTTATAATTAAATATCCGCCCCAAATAATTAAATTAAGAAATATTAAAAATGCCAAAACGCCGAAAGCTTGAAGAAAAAAATCAGAAAAATAATAAAAAAAAGAGAAAAATTTATTATGAATATTTTTTTCTGACGGGAATACGTAGCTTATATTATTAGCTGAATAGGTTGTTAAAGACACAAAATACGCAAGACCAGAAAAAATAGTTATTACGCCAGTAAGTTCAATTAATTTTACTTTAATAAACGTTATTATTTTTTCCATATTTTACTTGGCGAATCACAATTAAAACCTTTGTATCATTAATATTCAGTTGATAGAATTCGAAAGGAAAAGACAATCATGCTTAACTTTCAAAAAATTTGTATTATTGGTTCAGGTCTTACAGGCTTAACGATTGCTTATTTATTATCAAAATTAAGATTACAAATAGATATAGTTGAAAAGGATTTTAATAAAAAAAAAATTAACCCAACAAAAATTGCATTAAGCAAAAGTTCCTTAGATGAATTATGTCGTTATGGGTTAAAAGATATTAAAAAGAAATCTAATATTATCAAAAATATTTACTTACACGATTCTTATTCATCTATCAGTTTAAAACAAGATCTTCATTTCTCCCCATCTAACAAAAAAGAAGCGCTAGCTTATATTATTGATAGCAATACTTTATTTTCAGATATTTATAAAAAATTAAAGAGTTTAAAAAATATTTACTTTATTAATAAAGAAATAACGTCGATTAACGATGAAAAATTTTTCAAAGAAATTACTTTTAAAGATTTAATTAAAAAAAATTATAATCTTGTCATCTTTGCTTCTGCTAATAATCTTTCTTTATTATCAAGATTTAAATTAAGAAAAGTCGTAGATAAGTCCTATAACGAGGATGCATATGTTTTTAATCTATTTCATGAAAAAATTTCAAATAATTCTGCAAGGCAATTTTTTTTAAAAGATGGACCTTTGGCTTTTCTTCCAGTTTCAAGTACTGAGACCTCTGTAATTTGGTCTATTAAAAACAATTCGATTAATAAAAAATATGTTTCAAATAAAAAGTATTTATTAAAGTTTTTTAATAATCATTTTCAAGAATTATTTAAAGAAATAATTTCAATTTCCGAGATTAATAAGTTTCGTCTAAATTATATTTTTAATGAGTTAAAAGATTCCAAAAGAACTTTAATGTTTGGTGAGATAGCTAATAAAATTCATCCTATAGCTGGCCAGGGTTGGAATATGACTTTAAGAAATATATTTTCTTTAATTAAAGTTATTAAATATTGTGAAAATTTAGGTCTAGAGATTGGCAATGATATTTTAATTAAAAAATATTTAGATGAAACAAATTTAAATAATTTTACCTTTGCAACATTGATTGATTCCATTAGAAAAATATTTGATGTTAAGATAGATAGTTATGCTTATATAAGAAAGAATACACTTTCTAATCTTGATAAGAATTTTTTTATTAAAAATAATTTAATTAATATAGCTAACAAGGGTTTATTTATTTAATTCCTCAATTTTAAGAATTTTACTTTTCAACTTAATGCCTTGCTTGGCTGAAAAACCACCTAATAAACCATCGGACCTAATAACCCTATGACAAGGGATAAAAAGTAATAATTTATTTTCACCACATATTCTTCCGACATGTCTTGGATGTATTTTTGTTTTTTTAGAAATGTAATTATAAGAGACAGTCTTTCCATAGTTTATTTTTTTTATTTGATTCCAAACTTGTAATTGAGTCTTTGATCCAATAGCTTTTGTTTTGAAGTTTAATTGTTTTAATTTTTTATTCAAAAATTTTTTAATTTGATCTTTAGCCTTAAGTAATTGTGAGCTAGTTTTTTGTTTGATTACTTTTCTAAAATTTATATCAGTAATATAACCATCTCTTTCTATAATTGAGACAAATCCTAGTGTTGTTTTAAAAGATAATTGGAAAGTTGACATTTATATTAAAACTAAATCATATCGTTTTTTTATGTCAATATTTGCATTAGCCAGTGCACCAGGAACATCTGGTTTGGCAGTTATAAGAGTCTCTGGAAAAGAGGCTTTTAAGGTGGCTCAAACTGTAACTAAATTTAAAAAAATTAAGCCAAGAGTGGCTAATTTTTCTTCCTTTTATGATCGTAAAAATATGCTTATTGATAAAGGAATTTTTATATTTTTCCCAAAACCGAATAGCTACACAGGTGATGATGTAGTTGAATTTCACATTCATGGGAGCAATGCTGTTATTAAATATTTTTTAAAGACTTTATCCAATTTTAAAAACTGTAGATTAGCTAAACCAGGCGAATTTACTAAAACTGCCTTTCTTAATAAAAAAATTAATTTATTACAGGCTGAGAGTTTAATTGATTTAATAAATTCAGAAACCGAACTTCAAAGAATTCAGGCTTTAAAAGTAATGAATGAAGATACTACAAAAGTGTACACTGATTTAAGAGATCAAATGATAAAAATACTCTCAGATTATGAGGCGGTCATTGATTTTTCTGATGATGAGGTAGGTGATAATGTATTTCTTAATAATCGAAATAAGTTATTGAAAATAAATGATAAAATTAAGGAAATAATACTTAAAGGTGAGAATTCAGAAAAAATTAGAGAGGGATTTAAGATATCAATTATAGGACCCACTAATTCTGGAAAATCATCTTTAATTAATTGCTTGTCAAATAGGCAAGTGTCTATTGTTTCTAATGTGCCTGGCACTACTAGAGACATTATAGAAACAAGTATTATGATAAATGGAAAGTTAGTAAGATTTTCTGATACAGCCGGTTTCAGAAATTCAAAAAATATTGTTGAAAAAAAGGGAATTGCATTAACTAATAAAAATTTGAACGATTCAGATTTAAAGTTAATTATTTTTGATCACACAAAAAAAATAGATAAAAAAATTTTAAAATTATTTGATTCAAAATCAATTTTAGTTTTAAATAAAATTGATATTAAAAGTTCAAATAAATTTTTAGAAGATAAAATTTATAAACCTATAAGAATTTCAGCTAAGAAAAATATTGGAATTTCTAATCTTGTAAAAACAATATCAAAAAAAATTGATGATCACTTTACGGTTAATGAGGATAATATAATTTCTAGACAAAGACATATAAAAAGCCTTGAAAACACAACGTTTTTTATTGAAAGATGCCTTAATAAAAAAACTATCGATCAAATTGATTTGGCGGCAGAAGATTTAAGATTAGCAGTTAGGAATCTTGGAGAAGTAGTCGGTTACGTTAATGTTGAAGAATTACTAGATAGAATATTTAAAGATTTTTGTATCGGTAAATAGCATAAAATATCTTATCTTTTAAGTTAATGGGATATATAAACCCCATATGAATTTACAAAAGAATTTTGACATAATTGTAATTGGAGCTGGTCACGCCGGTTGTGAAGCTGCTGCTGCTTCTGCAAGATCAGGGGTTAATACTGCTCTTATCACAAACTCACTTTCTACAATTGGCGAAATGTCATGCAATCCGGCAATCGGAGGATTAGGTAAAGGTCATCTAGTTAGAGAAATTGATGCTTTAGATGGTGTTATGGGAGTTGTTGCCGATCAATCAGGAATACAATTTAGATTATTAAATAGTAGTAGAGGACATGCTGTTAGAGGACCAAGAACACAATCAGATAGAGAGCTTTATAAAAAATACATGCAAGAAATGTTACTAAGTTACTGTAATTTAAGCCTTTTTTATGACCCTGTAATAAAGTTTGAATTTAGCAAAAATAAAATTATTTCGATAGAAACTCAGTCTGGAAATTCATTTTCAGCAAAAAAATTTATTTTAACGACTGGAACTTTTTTAAATGGCCTTATTCATATTGGAGATGAAAAGATTTCAGCTGGAAGAATAGATGAGAAACCAACCATAGGATTAAGTGAGCAGTTAAAAAAATTTAACTTTAAAATTGGCAGATTGAAGACCGGAACACCTCCAAGACTTGATGGATCAACAATTAATTATGAAGGGCTTGAAATGCAAGATGCTGATGAAAAACCCTATTTTTTTTCTTATTTAACAAAAAAAATTAATGCCAAACAGATTTCCTGCGGAGTGACTTATACTAATGACAAGGTTCATGGAATTATTGAAAAAAATTTAAAACGAAGTGCGATGTACTCCGGTTCAATAAAAAGTGTCGGACCTAGATACTGCCCTTCTATTGAAGATAAGATTGTAAAATTTAGAGATAAGCAGCGTCATCAAATTTTTTTAGAACCAGAAAGTCTTACAACAAATATAGTCTATCCAAATGGTATATCAACTTCTCTTCCTAAAGAAATTCAACAAGAAATATTATTTAAAATCAATGGTTTAGAGAATGTTCGAATGATTAGACCTGGTTATGCAATTGAGTATGATTATGTGTTCCCAACTGAGTTAGATTTCACTCTTAAGACAAAAAAAATTGAAAATTTATATCTTGCTGGTCAAATTAATGGAACAACAGGATATGAGGAGGCTGCCGCACAAGGAATTGTAGCTGGTCTTAATGCTGCTCAATCAGTTAAAAATTTAGAACCAATAAAATTTCAAAGATCACAGTCTTATATTGGAGTGATGATTGATGATTTAATTACTAAAGGTGTCAGTGAACCGTATAGAATGTTTACATCGCGAGCTGAATATAGATTAACTCTGAGAGCAGATAACGCAGATTTAAGATTAACCCCTTTAGCTATTAAATATAATTTTATATCTAAAATTAGAAAGTCTAAATTTGTCAACAAAATCAATAACTTAAATGAATTTAAAACTATTTTGTCAAACAAGATAGTATCGCCCACTCTTTTAAAAAAAAATGGTATTAAAATTTCTCAAGACGGAAGAAAAAAATCCCTTTTACAGATTTTAAAATTTAAAGATGTTACTTTAGAAAAAATCAGATCTATATTTTCAGACATACCAAAGTATGAAGATGAGATAGAAGATCTAATAAAAACTGATTCCCATTATAGTGGTTATATAGAACAACAAAAAAGGGACATAGGCATTTTCGAAAAGGATGAGAACCTCATAATACCAAAAAATATTGACTATCAGTCTATTTCTGGCCTTTCAAATGAGATAAAAAGAAAACTTAATGAGATAAAACCATTAACTTTTGGTCAGGCATTAAGAATTGATGGAGTCACCCCTGCTGCAATTAATATATTGATGATTTATTGTAAAAATACTCTTAGAAAAGCATCATAAACATCATGAATAATGATATTGAATTTTTTATAAAAAAATTCAATGTTTCACGTGAAACAATAGAAAAACTTAATAAATACAATGATTTTTTATTAGAAAATAATAAATTATTAAATTTAATAGGAAAAACAACAGAAAAAAATGTGTTTTCAAGACATTTTAAAGATTCTGCTCAAATATACGATTTAATTCAGGATAAATCTGAGATTATAGATATTGGTTCAGGTGCTGGGTTTCCAGGAGTTATAATAAAGATATTGATGGAAAACGATAAAATAAATGGAAACGTTATATTAATAGATAAAAGTCCAAAAAAATGTAAATTTTTAAAAGAATTGTCAGATAAACTTTCTCTAATATTAAAAATTGAAAACTTAAGATTAGAAGATTATAAATTCAATAAAATTTCAACAATAGTTTCAAGAGCATTTAAGAAAACAATACAAACAATAGATATACTTTTCAAAAATAATGAAAATATAAGAAGCATTATATTAATTAAAGGCAAAACTTATCAACAAGAATTAGAGGAAGCTAAAAAAAAATATACTTTTGAGCTAGAAAAATTTAGAAGCATTACATCTGATGAATCCTATATTCTTAAAATTAGTAATATCAAACTTAGTACAACTTAAAGTTGTAAATGCCTAGGATAATTTCTGTAATAAATCAAAAGGGAGGAGTTGGCAAAACTACTACGGCAATTAATCTAGCAGCAGGCCTTGCTCTTAAAAATTATAAAGTTTTACTTATTGATCTTGATCCGCAAGGTAACGCATCAACTGGTGTAGGCATTGATCAAAGCGAAAGAGAAAAATCTATTTATGATTTGCTTATAAAAAAAGATTCTTTTTTTGAATGTATAAAAAAAACTAAGATAGAAAATTTAAGCATTATACCAGCAAATGCAGATCTGTCAGGCCTTGAAACTGAAGTTGCAAATAATTCTCAAAAAGCTTTTTTATTAAAAAATATTATTGATGATCCTATGAACAATTTAGAAAAAGAAAAATTTTCATTTATCATAATAGATTGTCCTCCATCACTTAGCCTACTTACAATTATGTCTTTGGTTATTTCTCATTCTTTAGTTGTTCCATTGCAAACCGAGTTTTTTGCCTTAGAGGGGTTAAGTCAGCTAGTCAAAACAATAGATCGTATAAAAATTAATTTAAATCCTAATTTAGAAATACAAGGCATAGTTCTTACTATGTATGATAAGCGAAATAAACTCTGCGCTGACGTTGAAAAAGAAGGTAGAAATTTTTTTGGAAATAAAGTCTATAATACAAATATACCTAGGAATGTAAGAATTTCTGAGGCTCCATCATTTGGAATGCCAGTCATTTTGTATGATAAAAATTGTTCTGGTTCTTTGGCTTATAATCAATTTGTAGATGAGTTTTTAATTAGGGAAAATTTGGAAGAAAAAAAAGTTGCATAAATGATTGGAAATAAATTTAAAGGACTAGGAAAAGGATTGTCAGCATTAATGGGGGATATTCCTCCACAAAATATTCAAACTAAAAGTTCTTCAGAAAAAATTCCTATACATTTTATATATGCCAATCCTTCTCAACCAAGAAAAAATTTTAATCAACAATTACTTAATGAGCTTTCTGAATCAATTAAAGAGCAAGGAATTATTCAGCCAATATTAGTTAGAAAAAAATCAGAGGATAAATATGAAATTGTTGCTGGAGAAAGAAGATGGAGAGCGGCTCAACTTGCAAAAATTCACGAAGTCCCAGTTATTGTTTTAAATATTGATGATAAAAAATCCCTAGAATTTGCAATATTAGAAAATATTCAAAGGTCAGATTTAAATGGAATAGAAGAGGCCTTGGGTTATGATAATTTAGTTAGAAAATTTGCATATTCTCAAGAAACATTATCAAAAATTCTGGGAAAAAGCAGAAGTCATATTGCTAATACGTTAAGACTTGTTGGTCTGCCTGAAGAGATAAAAAAAATGATATCAGATGGATTATTAACAGCTGGACATGCTAGATGTTTAGTTAATGTTCCGGATAATATTAGACTTGCTAAAATAATAGTTAATAAAAATCTTTCAGTAAGGCAGGCTGAATTTTTAGTTAAAAAAGAGCAAGTTTTTTCAAGTTCTAAAAAAAATACAAAAGATAATAAAGATACAAATGTAAAATCTTTAGAAAGTGATCTTGAACTTTTAATGGGAATAAAAGTAGATATTAAGAATAAAAAAAATAATTCTGGAGAGATTAAATTTTCTTATAAAAATCTTGAACAGTTAAATAAAATTATTAGTGTTCTTAAAGGTTATTTTAGATAGGTTTTGCGTTAAAAAATAATAAAATTGAGTATCTTGGTTTAAATCATTCCTCTTAAACACAGTCTCAACAATATTTAAATTATTTAAGAATTTTTCAAGATTAGTAGTGCTCCAAATTTTTAATATATTTTTTATTCTATCTTTATTTTTCCAGAAAATAGGTGGTTTATATCTTTCAATTCTTTCGTCGATGGATAGACTTTTGTTGTTTTTTTGTATATCTAAAATTTTAATTATAAATGATCTTAGAATAATAATTATTTCTATAAAATTTTTTTCATAATTAGACATATTGGATATAAATTCATTAATATTTTTTTCATTTTTAGATAATAAAATGTCAATAATTTCGTCATTCTTTTTTAGGTCTGCATCAGTACAAATTTCTTCAACAATTTGATCTGTTATCTTTCCTGAATTTTTATATAGATTTAATTTTTCAATTACTTCTTTAATCTTTGATCTTTTTAAGGAGGAAAAATTAATAATAGTTTCGCTTTGTGAAAATGATAATTGAATATTATTTGTCGTAAGCTGTTCTGTTAAAAATTTTTTTATATCAAATTTAGTTTCTTGATAGCATGGGATACAAATGGCTAACTTATCGTATTCTCCAAATTGTCTTAGTTTCGAATTTTTTAGAAGCATTTCAGAGTTTAGAATAATAATATTATTATTAATATTATTTTTTATTTTATTAATAATATCTAATATTTTGTCCGAACAGTTTTTAATGATTGAAATATTTTTATTATCATCAAATAATGATCCATTAACATAATAATTTATAATATTATCTGGACTTTTAATTATGTCTTCTTCAAAAAAAGATTTTGACGTTTTATTTTCTTCTACAAATTTAGATACAATTTGTTGATTTAAATGATTAACTAAATCTTGATTTTCTCCATATAAAAGAATTATTTTTTCTTTAAAAAAATCTTTTTTTTTTAAGCTTATTTCTTGTGATCTTAAGAGCATCGAAACTAATTTAATGCGATTCTAGATTTAAATAAAATATTTTGAATTATAGAATCTAACAATAATCTTTTTTCATTATTTTTTACTAAAATATTATTTGATAAATTGTCAGTTACAGAGACTCTTTTGTCTTTGGTTATAGCATCTTGGTAGATGACAACTCCATTTTTATCTTGAAATTGGTAGCTTACTGTTAATTTTATAATTTCTTCTGTAGAAATGCCTCTTGAATCAACAAGAGAACTTTCTGCTGTGTCATAAATTTGAGCTTTAAATACATAAGCATTTAAACTTTTTTCATCTTTTTTAAAATTTAATTTTTGTTCTAAATTAAAAGCTAGATCCTTATCACCAATAATTTCTGATTTAGAAATAATTACTTGTTTAGAGTTACCAGTATATATAGGTGTAAAACCACAATGAGTTAGCAAAGACGATATTATAATAACTAGTAGAAATTTATTTATCATTAGTAACAATATTAAGTAGTTTATTTTTTATAAAAATTTTTTTTATTATATTTTTTTCTTCCAATATAACTTTAATATTTTTAATTGCTAAGGATTTGCTAAAAATATTTTCTTCACTTTCATTGTTAATAGCGTTGATAATTGCTCTTTTTTTACCATTTATTTGAATTACAATGTCGAAATTATCTTTTTTTATATGAGTATTTTCAATTTTAGGCCACTCTTGTGAGCTTAGATTATTTTCTTTTGTAATTTTTTCCCAGCATTCGTTTGCGATAAATGGTGTAAAAGCTGATATTATAATTAAATATTTTTTGTAAGTATTGATAATATCCGATTCATCTAAAATTTTTCTATCAACTTCCTCATTAAGATTATTTAAAAAAATATAAAGTTTAGCAACGGCAACATTGATTTGAAATTTTTCTACACATTCTGTAATTTCTTTTATTAGGATATTTGTTTTAATTAAAAAATTATTATTAGTTTCTTCTTTTTCTTTTTTATAAACTTTTATTTTTTCGCAAACTCGCCAAATTTTTTGTATGTATTTAAATGCACCTTGAATACCATTGTCACTCCATTGAATATCTCTGTCCGGAGGGCTGTCTGATAAGATAAACCATCTTACAGCATCAGCTCCATAAATCTTAATAATATCATCAGGATCGACAATATTTTTTTTAGATTTAGACATGGCCTGACTATCTCCTTTTAAAACTTTTTCTTTATTATCTAAAAAATAAGACCCATCTTTTTCAATAACTTCTTTTGGAAAAACCCATTTTCCTTTTTCTGTTTTAAAGGTTGGATGACATACCATTCCTTGAGTAAAAAGATTTTCAAAAGGCTCAGAAACTTTTAATTTAAATTCATCTTGAAGTGCTAAAGTAAAAAATCTTGAATATAAAAG
>Ga0214919_10010971_pt1 | contig 11369 bp, 10 predicted proteins | sample LL1503_MetaG_FD_177994 | JGI IMG/M metagenome (GOLD analysis project Ga0214919, IMG submission 177994) | Freshwater microbial communities from Lake Lanier, Atlanta, Georgia, United States - LL-1503 | ecosystem: Environmental > Aquatic > Freshwater > Lake | place: USA: Georgia | collected...
CTTTTTGAACGACGCCATCGAGTGCGACGTGGACTGCATCCGCGATTCAGTAGGCGCCACCTGGATTGGCGGCGTGATGGAGCACATCGAGCAAGCGGGCGTGCACAGCGGTGACTCCGCCTGTTCGCTGCCGCCCTACAGCCTGGGCGCGGCCACTGTGGCTGAGATCAAGCGCCAGACGGCGGCCATGGCGCACGCGCTGCAAGTGGTCGGTTTGATGAATGTGCAGTTCGCCATCCAGAACGTGGACGGCAAAGACGTGATTTTTGTGCTGGAAGTGAATCCGCGCGCCAGCCGTACCGTGCCTTTTGTCAGCAAGGCCACCGGCGTACAACTGGCCAAAGTGGCTGCGCGCTGCATGGTCGGGCAAACCCTGGCGCAGCAGGGCGTGACCAAGGAGGTGACGCCACCATATTTCAGCGTGAAGGAGGCGGTATTCCCCTTCGTCAAATTCCCGGGCGTGGACACGATTTTGGGCCCTGAGATGAAGTCCACTGGCGAGGTCATGGGCGTGGGCAAGACTTTTGGTGAGGCCTTTGTGAAGTCGCAACTGGGCGCAGGTACCAAGCTGCCGCGCTCCGGGCGGGTCTTTGTTTCGGTCAAGCAATCGGATAAAGCCCGTGCCGTGGAAGTAGCGCGCAGGCTCGCGGCCATGGGCTTTGAGCTGCTGGCTACCAAAGGCACGGCCTTAGCCATCAGCAGCGTCGGCGTGGCGTGCCGCACGGTGAACAAGGTCACCGAAGGCCGCCCGCATATCGTTGACATGATCAAGAACAACGAAGTCGCCCTGGTAGTCAACACGGTAGAAGAGCGGCGCAACGCGATTGCCGACTCGCGCCAAATTCGCACCTCGGCGCTGCTGGCCCGTGTCACTACGTTCACCACGATCGCAGGGGCCGAGGCCGCGGTTGAAGGCTTGAAATACCTTGACGACCTCAGTGTCATTTCGGTGCAAGAGATGCACGCCCAACTCTTGGCATAATCCGCGCATTCTTCGCAGGGACAGTGCGGCGCTTGGGCGCGGTACTGTCCCGCTTCATTTTTGCCTGTCTGTTTTACCGAGCTTTCCTATGGCCACCATTCCCCTGACCAAACGCGGCGCCGAAATCCTGAAGGCCGAGTTGCACAAACTCAAGACGGTGGAGCGTCCCTGGGTGATTAACGCCATCTCAGAAGCCCGCGCCCAAGGGGACCTGAGCGAAAACGCCGAATACGACGCTGCTAAGGATCGTCAGGGCTTTATCGAAGGCCGCATTCAGGAAGTCGAAGGAAAGTTGTCAGCAGCTCAGGTGATCGATCCGGCCGCGCTCGATGCCGGTGGGCGCATCGTGTTTGGTACTACGGTGGAACTGGAGGAGGAAGAAACCGGTGAGCGGGTGACCTACCAGATCGTCGGCGAAGACGAAGCCGACCTCAAACTCGGCCTCATCAACATCAGCTCACCCATTGCCCGCGCCCTGATCGGCAAGGAAGAGGGTGACACCGCAGTGGTCATTGCCCCGGGTGGCGACAAGGCCTATGAAATCGTGGGAGTGCGCTACGTCTGATCGCAGCCAAGCCGTGGCGGATCGGCTGTCTCTTTGGGTTTGCGCCGCGTGGTGGGCCAGTTTGAGCACCCTTGGGTTTTTTGTCGTGCCGATGCTGTTTGTCTACCTACCGAGTCCGGCATTGGCGGGTTCCATGGCCGGGCATTTGTTTGGCATGCAAACCGTGGTGTCTGGCGTGTGCACGGTCTTATTGCTGCTGCTGGCGCTGATGCGCGGCAACAGCCGCGTGTTTTCGCGCTACCCGACGCCTGTGCGATGGGTGCCGGTGTTGGTGGCGCTGGGTTTGTGCTGCGCCTTGGTATCCGAATGGATCGTCTCACCCCACATCCTGGCACGTGAAGACCTGGCCCTGTGGCACCAGTTGGGTAGCGGCTTGTACCTGCTGCAGTGGCTGTGCGCGGTGAGCGTCTTTCAGCTCGAACTCCGGCGCCAGTTTGCCGGTCTGGCGCGCTGGCACGCTTAGGTCTGGCTTCGTTTTTTGACGCTGACTTTGGGCTTGGGTTTGGCGCGCCGCACATTGCCGCCCGCTGTAAGGCGTTGGTTGCCCAGTACGCGCAAGGTTTTAACTTCGGGGCGCTGACCGGCGCGCTTGCTGTATTTCAGCACCTTGAAGTCGCGCGGGCCGGCCATGCGGTCCTCGTCCACGGCCTTTTCTTTTTCGATGTCCGGTTTGGGCCGCCATAGCACCAGCAGCTTGCCGATGTGCTGGATGGGGGCTGCGCTGAGCTCATCGGCCAGCGTTTGGAACATGGTCTCGCGGGCAACGCGGTCGTCTGAAAACACCCGGACTTTGATCAGGCCATGGGAGTTGAGGGCTGCGTCGGCTTCTTTTTTTACATTGGCGGTGAGGCCGTCGCCACCGACCATGACCACGGGGTCCAGGTGGTGCGCCTCGGCGCGGTGAACTTTGCGCTGGGCGGGGGTAAGTTGGATGTGGGGCATGCCGGTATTATCGGCGCAATGAAGAAAACTCCCTCTGCGCCCAGCCCTGCTGCTGCTGCTGCTGGCACGCCCAAGCCGTCGATCAAAGGGAAAAAGGTTAATAAGGCTTGGTTGCACGACCATATCAACGACCCTTACGTCAAACTCGCCTCGCGCGAAGGCTATCGGGCCAGGGCCGCGTACAAACTCAAGGAAATCGACGAAGTCTTCGGCCTGATTAAACCCGGCCAACTGGTGGTGGACCTGGGTTGCACCCCAGGCGCCTGGAGCCAGTACCTGCGCCGGCGCATGTCGCCCCAGGGTGCGGCGGTGGGAGACCTCAACGGCACCATCATTGCGCTAGACCTTCTGGCCATGGAGCCGATCGAAGGTGTGCATTTCATCCAGGGCGACTTTCGCGAGGCCGATGTCTTGGCGCAGCTGGAGGTGGCGCTTGCCGGGCGAGAAGCCGATTTGGTGGTCTCCGACATGGCGCCCAACTTGTCGGGCATATCGTCGGCCGACGCTGCGCGCATTGAATACCTGGTGGAGCTGGCGATTGAATTTGCCCAAAACCACATGAAGCGCGAGGGTGCCTTGGTTGCCAAAGTCTTCCACGGTGGCAGCTACAACGACGTGGTCCAGCACTTCAAAACCGCCTTCCATAGCGTCAAACCCTACAAACCCAAGGCCTCGCGCGACCGTTCGTCGGAAACCTTTTTGGTCGGCGTCGGTCTGAAATAGCGGCGTGGGCCTTTGGCGTTCCGGGCCACAAGGCCTTGGCAGCCCTGTGGCTGATGAGCCACATAATCGCCCACCTCGCCTTGAAAGTTCTAAAATGGGCCTTAACTGCGCAAGGGAAACGTTTCTTACGCGCTAACTGGAGCTTCGCTTGAACAATCAGTGGTTTTCAAAAATTGCAGTCTGGCTGGTCATTGGCTTGGTACTTTTTACCGTATTCAAGCAATTTGATTCGCACAGCGGCGGTAACGCCACGGTCCTAGGCTATTCCGATTTCCTGGAAGAGGTGCGCAACAAGCACATCAAAAGCGCCGTGATCCAGGAGGGCCAAGGCGGCACCGAAATCATCGCCGTCACCAGTGACGAGCGCCGCATCAAAACCACCGCCACCTACCTAGACCGCGGCCTGGTGGGCGACCTGATCTCTAACGGCGTCAAATTTGACGTCAAGCCCCGCGAAGAGGGCTCGCTGCTTATGACGCTCTTGGTCAGCTGGGGCCCGATGCTGCTCCTGATTGGTGTGTGGGTGTATTTCATGCGCCAGATGCAAGGCGGCGGCAAAGGCGGGGCGTTTAGCTTTGGCAAGAGCAAGGCCCGTTTGCTTGATGAGAGCACCAACACGGTCACCTTTGCGGATGTGGCTGGTTGCGACGAGGCCAAGGAAGAAGTCAAAGAGGTCGTCGACTTCTTGAAAGACCCCAGCAAATTTCAAAAGCTCGGTGGCCGCATTCCGCGTGGTCTGTTACTGGTCGGTCCCCCGGGAACCGGCAAAACCTTGCTCGCCAAGTCGATTGCGGGGGAGGCTAAGGTACCCTTCTTCAGCATTTCGGGCTCGGACTTTGTGGAAATGTTCGTCGGTGTCGGCGCCTCGCGGGTGCGCGACATGTTTGACAACGCAAAGAAGAACGCGCCTTGCATCATATTTATTGACGAAATTGACGCTGTAGGCCGCCAGCGCGGCGCCGGCTTGGGCGGTGGCAATGACGAGCGCGAGCAAACGCTCAACCAGATGCTGGTGGAGATGGACGGCTTTGAGACCAATGTGGGCGTCATCGTGGTGGCGGCCACCAACCGCCCTGACATTTTGGACTCGGCTTTGCTGCGCCCGGGCCGGTTTGACCGCCAGGTGTATGTGACGCTTCCCGATATTCGGGGCCGCGAACAAATCTTGAATGTGCACATGCGCAAAGTGCCTGTGGCGCAAGACGTCAACCCCGGCGTGATCGCCCGTGGTACGCCCGGCATGTCGGGCGCAGACCTGGCTAATCTGTGCAACGAGGCCGCTTTGATGGCGGCGCGGCGCAATGCGCGCCTGGTGGAAATGCAGGATTTCGAGAAGGCCAAAGATAAGATTTTGATGGGCCCCGAGCGCAAGAGCATGGTCATGCCCGAGGGTGAGCGTCGCAACACGGCCTACCACGAGTCCGGCCACGCCTTGATTGGGAAGATGCTGCCTAAGTGCGATCCGGTACACAAAGTCACTATCATCCCCCGTGGCCGCGCCCTGGGCGTGACCATGAGCTTGCCCGCCCAAGACCGCTACTCCTACGACAGCGAGTACATGCTTAACCAGATCAGCATGCTGTTTGGTGGGCGGATTGCCGAAGAAGTGTTCATGAAGCAGATGACCACTGGCGCCAGCAACGACTTTGAGCGCGCCACCTCAATTGCCCGAGACATGGTCACCCGCTACGGCATGACCGACGCGCTAGGCCCCATGGTGTATGCCGAAAACGAGGGCGAAGTGTTTTTGGGCCGCTCGGTCACGAAAACCACCAACATGAGCGAGCAAACCATGCAAAAGGTGGACTCCGAGGTGCGGCGCATCATCGACCAGCAATACCTGCAGGCCCGAACCCTGATCGAGGACAACCAAGACAAAATCCACGCAATGGCCAAGGCCTTGCTGGAATGGGAAACCATTGACAGCGACCAGCTAGATGACATCATGGCGGGCAAAGAGCCGCGTCCGCCCAAGGACTGGTCGCCCCGCGCACCCAGTTCGGGCCCTGGAGACGGTGGAACGCCGACTGCAACTGTTACCCCCGAGCCGGCCGCCACGGCAGCATAAGGCTTACAGCAGGGGCGGCCTGCATTCAGGCGCGTCCGTTTCCATTCCCATGCGAGGGCTTGTCCCGTGCCCCATTGGCAAACTAGCCGCTACCTGATTGATTTGGCGCGCCCCCAGGTGATGGGCATTGTCAATATCACGCCAGACTCGTTTTCCGACGGTGGCCCCTACGCCAGCACCTCAGCGGCGCTGGCACATTGCGAGGCATTGATCAAAGAAGGTGCCGATATCTTGGACCTTGGGGCCGAGTCCACCCGCCCTGGCGCCCAGCCCCTGCCGCAGGCGCAAGAGCTTGATCGCCTGCTGCCTGTGTTGCGCACGGCAGTCACGCTGGGCGTACCCATTTCGGTAGACACTTACAAACCCGGCGTGATGCAAGCGGCGCTCGATGTGGGCGCAGACATCATCAACGACATTTGGGCGCTGCGCTGGGTGAGCGCAGAGGATGGACTTTCCGGCCGTGATGTCGTGGTGGCGCACCCCGGCTGCGGAGTGTGCCTCATGCACATGCACGGTAACCCGCAAACTATGCAGCTCTCGCCCATGGAGGGCGATGTTGTGGCGCCGGTGCGCGAGTTTTTGCTGAGCGCGGCGCAGGCTTTGGTGCAGCAGGGCGTTCGCCCGGCGCGCATTTGCATAGACCCCGGCATCGGCTTTGGGAAGACAGTGGCGCAAAACTTCAGCCTGCTGGCGCAGCAAGCGGCTTTACTAGAGCCGGGTTTTGCCCTTCTGGCGGGCTGGTCGCGCAAGTCGTCTTTGGGCTTGGTCACGGGCGCTGCACCCGGCGACCGCCTTGTGTCCAGTGCAGTGGCCGCTGTTTTGGCGGTACAAAATGGTGCCCGCATCGTGCGGGTGCATGAGGCGCAAGCCACGGTTCAGGCTTTGGGCGTACTCTTTGCTATGCAAGCGCAAACCAATAACGAACAACGGAAGATGGGACGATGAAACGCGAGTACTTTGGCACTGACGGCATCCGTGGCACCGTAGGGCAGTCGCCCATCACGCCAGACTTTGTGCTGCGCCTGGCCCATGCGGTGGGGCAGGTGCTGCGTAAAACCGAGGCCCGCCCGCTGGTCTTGATCGGCAAGGACACACGCATTTCTGGCTACATGCTGGAAAGTGCCTTGGAGAGTGGCTTTAATTCGGCAGGCGTGGATGTAGTCTTACTCGGGCCCCTACCGACCCCGGGCGTGGCCTACCTGACGCGCGCGCAGCGCGCGTCCCTGGGTGTGGTGATTAGCGCCAGCCACAATGCGTTTGATGACAACGGTATCAAATTCTTTGGCGCCCAAGGCTCCAAGCTGTCTGAGGCCTGGGAACTGGAAGTGGAGGCTGCACTGCGGCAAGCTCCGCAATGGGCGCAATCGGCTGGACTGGGTAAAGCGCGCCGATTGGATGACGCGGCAGGGCGCTACATCGAGTTTTGCAAAAGCACTTTTGCCAACGACCTGACGCTTAAGGGCCTAAAAATCGCCGTTGACGGCGCCCACGGTGCGGCCTACCAAATTGCGCCCAAGGTGTTTCATGAATTGGGTGCGGACGTCGTGGCCATTGGTTGCGCGCCCGACGGACTGAACATCAACCTCGGGGTAGGTGCCACCCACCCCGAGGCCCTAGTGGCCGCCGTTAAGGAACACCATGCAGATTTTGGCGTGGCGCTGGACGGCGACGCCGATCGCCTGCAAATGGTCGATGCGCAAGGTCGCCTGTACAACGGTGACGAGCTGCTCTACCTGATGGCCGACGAGCGCTTGGGCCAGGGCGAGATGTTGTCCGGCGTGGTCGGCACCTTAATGACCAATATGGCGGTGGAATTGGCACTCAAAAACCGGGGCGTGGAGCTTGTGCGTGCCAAAGTAGGCGACCGCTATGTATTGGAGGCCATGGAGGAGCGTGACTGGATATTGGGCGGCGAGGGCTCGGGCCACCTGCTTGCACTGGACAAACACACCACCGGCGATGGCCTGATCTCTGCGCTGCAAGTGCTACAGGCTTGCGTGCGTGCGGGCAAAAGCATGGCCGACCTGCTGGCGGGCGTAACGTTATTCCCCCAAACCCTGCTCAATGTGCGACTGCGCCCAGGTACGGATTGGCAGGTGAATGCGGCACTCAAGGAACAAACCTTGGCGGTGGAGCACGAGCTCGGGCAAAACGGTCGGGTGCTGATACGCGCCAGCGGCACCGAGCCCCTGGTCCGAGTGATGGTGGAGGCCCGCGACCCCGCGCAGGCCCTTCGCTGCGCACAGCGGATTGCGGACACCTTGAAATGAGTCTGCAAGCGTCAAGCCGAGCCGCCTCCACTGTGACAGTAGCAAGCGAGGCGATGGATGCGGGGGTGCATATTTGCCGCGCCGACTACGCCAATCCGCACCACGCCAAGGTGGTGGTCGAACTACTGGACGCCTATTCCCGCGACCCCATGGGCGGCGGCGAGCCGCTGAGCGACTTTGCCAAACATAACCTCGTCGTCTGTCTGGCAGCGCGTCCCCAGGCATTTAGTGTGCTGGCTTTTGAAGCTGCGGACGAAACAGTACCGATGGGCTTGGTCAACTGCATCGAGGGTTTTTCTACCTTTGCCTGCAAGCCTTTGGTCAATGTGCACGACGTGGTGGTGTTGCCAGCCTACCGGGGCCAGCGCGTGGCTGAGCGGATGTTGGGTTTGGTGCAAGCCATTGCGCAGGAGCGGGGCGCTTGCAAGCTGACCTTGGAGGTCTTGTCGGGGAATCTGGGCGCGCTGCGGCTTTACACGCGCCTGGGCTTTGCCCAATACCAGCTTGACCCGGCGGCAGGGAGCGCGCAGTTTTTGCAAAAGTGGCTGAAATGAATCCGGCTTGAGGCTGCTCCGCTAAGGTGGTCTTTTGCCTAGACCAAAAAAACGGCCACGCTGGCGAGTGGCCCTAAATACCTGGAGAACATGAAAAAAGTCAGCGACCTCTGAAACCAGAGGTCGCTTTAATGCCGGAAAAACCGGCGGTTATCAGAAGTTGTAGCGGATGCCGAAAGTCAAAGCGGTTGGGTCCTTGTCTGCGTTGACGTTGGGAAAGTTGTCGGCCCCAGTAAACGTTCCACGGGCGTTTTTGTTATTCATGATCTGGGCGTAGCCGACATAAAGTGTTGTCGCCTTGTCCATGATGTAGCCAGCTTCCAATGCTGTCATCGTCAGGTCGTCAGCTGCGCCGCTTTTCGATTCGCTCGCCATGGCATAGTTGAACTTGTATACCCATGCAGCATCGGTGTAACCCAAGGTGATCATGGAGTTATTGGTGGTGCGTGAGTTCGATGCCACCGCAGCCTGATTGTCCAGCGTGCTAAAGACCAAGCCTGCGCTGAATTTGCCCATGACTGCACCCAAAGTTAGTTTGTTTGCGGTCATAGCATAGTCTGCAGTTCCCAATGCTTGGTTTTGACTCGCGAAGCCCAAGTTGAAGGTGCCGTTGTTCCATTCGATCGATGCGCTGTACAGTGGCTGGTTGTTGGTCGCGGTCTGCGCTTCATCTGGCGAGTAAGAGAGTTTCACGACCGTGTCAGAAAACTTAGGGCTGATGTAGACCAAGTTGTTGTTTTGGCGCGTGTGAACATGGGCAAATGTGGTCGCTGTTACCGTGTTGGTCAAAGTTGTATCAGCTGGTTTTGTCAAGGACGTTGCAGTCCCTTTGCCGTGGATAACGACTTCCATTGCATCCCCTTCACCCCAAAGCGTAGATGCAACGCCGCCGCCATCCAATGATTTAAGCGGTGTGTCGTAGTTGCCGAACAAGACGGTACCCCTTGAGTTGCTTTTCAATCCAACAAAGGAGTTGCGGCTTGCGAGGTAGCCGGTGGTTTGGTTCGTCTCCAACACGACCTGCTTGCCTCCGGTGGACGCGGTCTTGTAACGATTTTCGTTTTTTCCATCTTCAGGCGAAAAGGCGGTCTCAACTTGGAAAATTCCGCTGAGGTCGTCGGAGAAGCTGCGGTCGCCCTTGATGCCGAAGCGTGAAGCGTAGTTTTGCAGCATAGTCTTGCTAAATTCGCCGTTGTTGACGCTTTCTAGGCCCATATCCAAACGGCCATACAAGGTCACCGAAGGAGCGGTTTGAGCGAATGCGGTGCCAGCCAGTGTCGAAGCGACGGCGATGGCCAGCAGGGATTTGCGTGCGATGGTTTTCATGATCAGACTTTCTAAGGGTTAAAAACTAATTGCCAAAACTAAAAAGGAGTTTTGAAATGGCAACTATAACTATATATGTTTTTTGTTGCATTTTCATGAATTTCTCATGAAGCTTTTGCGGCGTTGCGGCGATCACACGGTCTGCGGCGCTAAAGTGTCGGGGTCATCACGCCGTCATATGCAGGGTTTAGCGTTGACCGGTCTACTTACTTCTGGAGCTATGTATGTTTGTTCGGATTGCCGCTTTGTCTTTGGTGTCCTTGGCCCTGGCAGTGGGCCCCTGTGCTGCGCAAGCGGTGAAACCCTTCAGTTTTGGCCTGTGGGGCGACATGCCTTACAAGAAAGCGGGGGATGACCCCAAACTGCCGGCCGTGCTACAAAGCATCAACCAGTCGGACATTGCTTTTTCGTTGTACGACGGTGATATCAAGGACGGCAGTTCCAAGTGCACGGATGACGTCTATACCGATGCGCTCAAAATGTTTAACACGCTGGTTAAACCCGTGGTCTACGTGCCTGGCGACAACGAGTGGACCGATTGCCACCGCACGAACAACGGCGGCTATGACACGCTAGAGCGCCTAGCGCACATCCGTAAAGTGATGTTTCCCACCGCCAATAGTCTGGGCCAGAGCACCTTGCCGCTGGAACACCAAGGTAAGCTGGGCGAGAAGTTTGTTGAAAACACCCGCTTTAGCCACGGCGGCGTGGTGTTTGTCGGCATCAATCAGCCCGGCAGCAACAACAACGTGGTGATGAGCGAAAAGGAATGCAAAAACAAGAGCGCCCGCGATAACGCCCAGTGCGACGCGGCCAACGCGGAATACCTCGAACGCGACACCGCCAATGTGGCCTGGATGATCGCCTCGTTCGAAGCCGCCAAGGCCCAAAAAGCCGCTGGCATCGTGGTGGTCACCCAAGGTGACCCAGGCTTTGACTGGCCTGAGACCGAAGAAGTGGACGAGAGCCTGGATCCGGCCTTCAGCGGTTTTCGAAATTTCATGTCCAAACTGACTGCGCAAACCGAGCAGTTCAAGGGCCAGGTCTTGTTCGTGCACGGCGACACGCATTTCTTCAAGATGGACAAGCCGTTGTACAGTCCCACCAAACTGCTGCCCAACTTCACCCGACTGCAAACCTTTGGCAGCCCTACGCTGCATTGGGTGCGCGTGACGGTGGACGCGGCGTCTGAGCAAGTGTTCACCATCCATCCCGTGATCGTGCGCCAGCCTTAAACCGGCCCTGGCACCGAGCCGCTGGCGCCCAGGGGTGCCAGCGGTTTTTTTTTCGCCTGCGCTAGTCCCGGTCTTTGCGAAAGACGATCCAGGCGGCCACAGCGGTAAAGCTGACGATCACCGCCACCACGATCCAAAAGCCCGTTGGGTGATCGGCCAGCGGGATACCGCCCACGTTCATCCCAAACAGGCCGGCCATGATATTGATGGGCAGCGCCATCACGGTCACGACGGTCAGCACAAACAGGCTGCGGTTGTTGGCCTCGGCCACGCGTCCGGCTATTTCTTCTTGCAGCAGCTTGATGCGTTCTTGCAGGGCGGCCATGTCGCTGAGCGCCACGTTGAACTCCTCCGACGACTGGTGCAAGTCTTCAATGTCGGCCTCACGGATCCAAGGCGGCGGTTTTTTGAGCAAACGAAACAAGGCCGCAGGCTCTGGCGCCAGCAGGCGCTGAAGCCGCACCAGAAGGCGGCGTGATACGCCCAGGTCAGCACGTTTGGTTTCCAGGCGCCCGGCGAGCAATTTGTCTTCGATGGTGTCGATGCGGGTGGTGATTTCACGCACGATGTTGGCGAGCACATCGCCTTGGTCGTGCATCAGGTGCACCAGCAGCGCAACCGACGAGGTCATCGGCACGCCCCGGCGTACGGCGTCGCGCAAGCGGTCTACCGATCGCAGGGGCTGCATGCGGGCAGAAACAATA
>Ga0214919_10010973_pt1 | contig 11367 bp, 14 predicted proteins | sample LL1503_MetaG_FD_177994 | JGI IMG/M metagenome (GOLD analysis project Ga0214919, IMG submission 177994) | Freshwater microbial communities from Lake Lanier, Atlanta, Georgia, United States - LL-1503 | ecosystem: Environmental > Aquatic > Freshwater > Lake | place: USA: Georgia | collected...
CTTGGCAGGCGTCGCAGCCTTCGCCGTTGTAGCGGCCTTCGCCGTCGTAGCGGCCTTGGCGGGAGTCGCAGCCTTCGCCGTCGTAGCGACCTTGGCGGGAGTCGTCTGGCCACCTCTCATCTTAGTTTTACGCGTCGCCATTTCTAAAAAGGACTAATAAATAAAAAGGAACTCAGGGTAGTCCTCTGTGAGATCTTCTAAAATACCAGCAAATACAGGAGCAGCTGCTAGATCACCATCTTCAGGGGTTGCCTTATTAAGATTTATCCGGAGACGTGCATACGAACGCTGGGATGATTTTTTATGAATAACAATAATATCCATCTGTTGGGCTCCCGTCTTCTCGTCGGTTGTAGCACTTATGGATTCAAACTCTTGAGGAGCTTCATACTCACCCTTTTCTATGTATTCTAACTCGGTCGGCCACGGAATACGACTCGCACCCTGTCCATGCGGTAGCGGTGGAAAGACCAACGGTGGAACAACCAGCTCCCCTTCCTTAACCGAATCCATCATGAAAAGACGGTTAAATACTTCACTTAAGAAGATACGCGTATCTTCACATTGTCCCTTAGATAAGATGTCAGTATCTTCAAAGCAGTTTGACGTCACGAGATTATTCAAAAATTTTGCAACCATCTTCTTCCACACATCCGAGCCAAAAGTGTCACTCAGAATGCGCGGAGACAGATTCACGTGATTAAGAAACCCTGCTTCGCTTGCAGAGTATATACCCCGCTCCCAGTTCTGCATGACGAGATTTCTAGAGGTGGGCGCCTCCGAGCCCTCCGCTATTTTATCCAGAACGCGTGTATATTCGCTCTGCCGAGGATCGCGGAACGTCCACTTTTGTCCGTCTACATAGACCTCCACTGTGCCCGCGGTATGAAACGCGGGATCCAGTTCACCACTTTCAAACTTCTCATTAGTATACATCAGATTTGCGCAGAGCAGAGGGCGCCTATCATTTTCAAGCCGCAACACGTAAATATCGTCTACATCCGAAATCTGAAACGGATTCATACCTTTCATATCAAAAACTGTCTTCAGATTTCCACAGACTTGGATATCCGCCTTTGCGGCAGGCAGCTCCGTGGACCCATTCTGAGAGGCAATTGTCAGATAGTTTTTGAAAGTCTCGTCCGACTGAACATTCGCATTGAATGAAAACGCACTCTTTGTTTTTAAAAGCTCAGATACAGGCGTGTATGTCTTGTTTTTTATCTTAGGAAACTTGGGGTCTACACCGACATCAGATGTGAAGAGAATACCATCATAGCCTCCAACCTTCCTCGGTAAAAGAAGGTAAGACGGATTGAGATAATTCAAAAAGATAGTATCGGTATTAAGAGTCTCTTTGTAAAACTGCGGCCCAACCTCTCTCGAATCTGCATCATCTCCCTGAAGAGCAAAGACGGATGCGATGTTCTTTTCTTGAAGAGACAAGAACGAATAAAGTAGGCGCTGTGCATCCGCATCCTTACCAAAAAGCGGCGACATGAATACGATGACAGCATTTTCATCAACAATATCATTTTCATTTATTACGCTATTCGCATAGAGGAACTCAACGCTGCGAAGAAACTTCTCATAGTCTCCCTTTATCGGCGGAATTATGATAATATTAGCGGTGGTCAGCGGAAGTACATCTACAAGTTTGTGAACAGGTAGTGTAGGCGCGGCGACACTTGGGAAAGGAGGGGTCTGAGGCGTTAATTGAGTAGAATACGTTGCCCATTTTTTGGTCGTCCGCTCCCTAAATGACCTCATAAGCTCAAGATATCTCGGCATAAGTCCAGGATTTTTCAGCGAGAAGATTCTGATAAACTCGCGAATTTCGGCGGTATCTTCTTGTGAAAAGCTGGGCTCGTAGACTTCGGCTTGTATAGTGCTTACGTTTACTTTCTTTTTGAACTTTTCAGGCGAACCTTTGCCATTTTCTTGCGCCGCATTTTGCGCGAATCTGACACTCTTCTCTACAAGTTTTTTAGTAGAGTCGGCTAGAGCCCTAGCCTTTACAGCAGCCGCTCTTGCAGCCACCGCCTTTGCTTTTGCCTCCCTCTCAGCAGTATACTTGGCATCAAGCATAAGATCTATAGCCTCATCGCCTTCAATGCCGCCCGATTCCATTGTTGCTGTGGCAGCATTTGCTTCGGCCTTTTTCGCAGCCGCTTCTGCTTTGACGGCCTCGGCCTCTGCCGCAACGGCAGCAGCATCCTCTTCAGGTCCACCACCCGTCATCTTCACAATCGGCACATCTGTCCCTCCTTGAAGAAGGCTCTGTGATTCATTATAGCCTTCGGGTCCGCCGCCGCCACCCCCCATCACTTTCGCAATAGGTGCGTCAGTTCCCCCATGAAGCTGACTTGCGTCTGGGTTATATCCTGGGGGTGGGCTACTCATCTGAAGTATAAGAACATCTTTTCCTAAGGTAAAAAAGCCTGCGCTCAGGACCGCTTAAAAATAATGGCCGTTCACATCTAGAATCTTATGACTGAAGAGCCTGAGCTACAAACTCGTCGCCGTAAGATACATTGTAAGCAGGAGCTGATTGTGGCCAGCCTCCAGCGATTTTACAATGATAGAGAGGATATTGACGAGATTCTACAGATACTCCAGGGCACCTCCGCGATCAGTCTGCGTCTAATTGACTGGTTTGTAACGAATTATGCGAAGACACACAGCACCTCCTATATTCTCAACCAGCAGGAGTTTCTCGTCTATTTAAACTATAAGAGTCAGTTAAAGGCTTATAGTAAAAAGTTATTTGACCCCTTCTGTCGCCGAGAGCGAATCATGTTCCAGATTGGCACCCGCGAATCCTTTCTGACAACGGTTGGGAAGCTGAACTTCTTCCGCTGGGCGGTTGAGAAGGGCATTCTGGAATACATTCGCCACCACACCCCAGAGATTGAGCGCGAGATGAATGTCTTCATGAAGGACATCCAGAAGGAGAAAAAGTCGCCGCCTACGACTGCCTCCACAACGACGAGCACGATGAGCACTCTGACAACAAGCACAAAGAGCTCCACCCGTCGCCGCGTGGCGAACAAGGAGGTCTCCACTGCGAAGATTATGCAGAAGCACGATATGGCGGTGGAGGTGCGTTTTGATTAACGGTAACTCTTCGTAATATCATCCGTCTTCGGCCGCAGAATTTCATAAGAAAGCAGACTGTCCATATTATTAGCCTGGACAAACCCCTCCGGCAACCATCGCGACGTGAATCCCCGCTCCAAAATACGCCGGGTCTCAACGGCACCTCTCTCACCAGACTTGTCTTCATAGACTGCGTTTCGCAGTTCACGAACCGCATTCCTCGGGTCCGCCACAGGATCATATCTGTCAAAATACGGATTCATTCCAAGCTGGGGCCCATTCGCCACAAACGGCTGGCTCTGCCGATAATCCAGCGTCGCATTTCGTGAACTGATAGGATTCATATCCATCAGCACCTTCGCCCCACTCAAATCGGCTCGGTCGCTCGTAAGATGCGGCGCATCTGTCTGCCACTTTTCAAAGAAGCGAGCATTGACCGTATCTTTAGTAGAGGCCTCCTTTCGTGTGCGTATTTGCATAGATGGCGGCGGGATACGGACCGGTGCACCCAAACCAGCGTAAAGAAACGGCTCGTTCATATCTAAATAGGAGTATGTTTATACTACCATTTATATATACGCAGACCACCTCTGCATCAAATCTACCTATACACAAAGTGCAGGTCTTTCTGGGAAAAGGTGGAACACATCTTTTGTCGACAGAGAATCCCATGGAATTCTGCTATGAAAATGATATTAAGGTGAATCGCCAATTCACCGAATCAGACATGATGTATTTAGATGTTAACGTGGAGCCGAATACGTTTTACTGTTTCAATGAGCCAGGAACACAAGATAAGGAGGTCTGGCGCACCTATGTTTTGATAGGGTCCAGCAACAGCGATCCCTGGAATGTAAATAGCCGGTTCCCGCCCCTTTCGGGCCGCCCCATCGAGAAACTTCTGGCGCCCGTTTTAAGGAATAGCACGTAATCTATATATGATGAACAGTAACCCGTTCCCCACCAGAAACAAGACTCTTCGTCGGTCCGCGGCATCTGACTTGAGTGGGTCAAAGGTGCGCGTTGATTATGCGGTGAATGAGAATCTCCAGCGTCTTCTTGACTCTGAGGCAACCACCGCATATAAGAAGCCCTGGCATCGTCTGGAGAGGGGTCTGCGCATCAATCGCATTCGCCAGTTCTGCCAGGATATGATGGAGAAGCGCCAGCTCAAGCAGGCGGAGACGGACGCACTCTTCGCTCTTCTTATGAAGGCGCTTGATAAGAAGACACTGAATTCTAAGACGGCAGTTATCTACGATATGGAGACGGAGAAGATAACGGAGATTAAGTATCTTGTCATGCACCAGAACGCCGAGGGCGGTGTCCTCTTCCAGATTGTGGAGAAGAGGAATGCGGTGACATTCAGGAAGAAGACAGGAGCCCCCGCGCCTATGCCTATTCCCGAGGCCGCCTTAAGTTCGGCCACGGAGTCTAACTAGGACCCTAAACTTGACGTAAAAACATGTTCAGAAAATATCAGAACATGTTTTTACCCGCTGCAAACTATATCCAGGAGTCGCCAGCAATGAGCACGCACCCCACTCTTCAAGGTCAGTGGAAGGACGACTTCTTTGAGGCCCCGTTTACAGAGGGCGAGGAGAAGACGTGCGATCTTATTATACAGGGTCTGACAACTTTCCTAGAAGCGGCCACGAATAAGCGGTGGCGACAGCTAACCGAGGCACAGAAGACGGAGCATGTGCGTCTTCTGTTAGAGCGGCCTCAAATTCCCCAGAGGACGGCCGAGTGGTATGCGCAAGCATCCACACTGCTGAGTGCCAGTGAGTTCTCGTCGCTGTATTCATCTGAGCGCCAGTATGCGAATCTTGTGATTGCGAAAGCAATTCCTCCTCTGCCTCGTACGACCAACCGTCTTGCCTGTCCCACGAATGAGATGTCGCCGTTTGATTGGGGCATCCGCTTTGAGCCGGTTGTCAAGCAGATCTTCCAGCGGCGGTGGTCGGTCAAGATTGTGGATTCGGGGCGTATCACGCATCCGACCGATACGCACCTGGCTGCGAGCCCCGATGGACTTCTCTTGGAGGGTGGGGCAAGGACGGGTCGGCTCATTGAAATCAAATGCCCAATTACGCGAGAGATTGGCGGCGCGATTCCCTTTGACTACTGGTGCCAGATGCAGATTCAGATGGAGGTGACGGATATCGACGAGTGCGAGTATCTGGAGGTCCGCCTAGACTCCGCACATCCCAAGAAGATGAAATATGCGCCGGTTGACCCGATTGAAGAGGGTGTCATGTGGCTGATGAACCGGCAGATGGAGTATGTATATGCCTATACGGAGGAGGAGCGTGCAACTAAAGAGGCCGAGGGCTGGTCTCTTCATGAGACAATTCCTTGGGCTCTTGCGAGCTTTCACACGGTCACTCTTCAGAGGGACCCGATGTGGTTTGCCGAGACAAGTGGTATGCGCGAGAAGTTTTGGAAGGATGTTGCAAGGGCGCGGGCAGGTTCGTTCAAGGTGCCGGCGCCCTTCACACCGAAGGCGAAGGCGTGTATGATACAGGACTCACCACCTGATGCGACTTAAGCAACAATCTGCGCCTTGTAAAAAGACGTCACAAACTGCGTCATGGGCGACGAGCAGCTGTCAGGCGTCCCGCGCTTGTAGTTGTTCGTGCGCTGGAGATAGTTCTGGACGGGCTGGAACCGCGTCTGGAAATCGCCCTCGTAACATGCCTGCGCTGTTAATGTGCCGACCGTGTCTTTTTCGGCGTCGGGCAGCGCCCCGCGCATCAGATGGTAGGGCTGGCGCTGGTTCTGGAGATCGGCATCACTGCCTGAAAGCCCTCCTTCCACCATACCTGTAACAGGAGGCGCGTCGGCAAAGGGCTCCTTCACATGGATACGCGGCCGAACAACCCTCTCATTGGCCTGTGCTGCGATAATCAGAAGTAAAAAAGCTATGCCGACTATTCCTAAAAGAGACACTATTCCCTCAAAGAGCATTCTACCATATGAACTGAAAATTAAGGAAGCTCCTTGAGCTTCCTTAATTTTAAGATTCATCGGTTAATCTGTCGTATGACATTAATTTTAAGGAAGCTATAGCTTCCTTAAAATTAAGTCACGACGGTAAAGGTGGATATGTTTTTATGACAGGGTCGCGTGAAGCAGGGTCATGCGCCGAGCCTCCGCCTCATACTCCTCTCTCTGTTCAAGATACATACGGGCAACATCAGGGGCAAGAGGGTCTTTCGGATTTGGGTCTGTAAGAAGGCTACAAATACTCAGGAGAACCTTGCTGACGGTAAGAGCAGGTGACCACTGTGTTTTCAGAATATCCAGACAAATCATGCCTGCCGAATTAATGTTGGGGTGAAAGATTTTGGTGACAAACTGAATATGGGGCGGCTTGAACGGGTAATCCACCGGGAACTGGATACGGAGCTTGAAGATACCACCCGTGTAAGGACTGTCCTCCGGACCCATAATCACCGCCTCCCACTGGTAGAGGTCGCTCCCTACTGGCCCCGCACTACAACTCGTGGGCGGGTCAGCCCTCAGATCCGCGATTTCTTTATTGATACGACGGAGCGCCATCTCTTCTTACATGAGGGTGGGGAGTTTCGTCCTTCAAATTTTAGAACGTCAAGGTAGATATGAGAGACGTTCTTCCCCTCATCGGCGAGTTTCTCGGCACCTTCCTCTTCCTGATGAGCATCCTCGTTGTAGGTAACCCGCTCGTAATCGGCGGCGTGCTCGCTCTCGTCATCTGGCTTCTGAGCAAGACGAGTGGTGGCCACCTCAACCCTGCCGTCAGTCTTGCCTTCTACCTCAAGGGCAGCCTCAGCAATATGGAGTATATCGGCTACATGGGTGCGCAGTTTGCGGCCGCTATCGCTGCGCTTTACACGTATAAAGCATTTGTTTGAAAAACAGACACTTGTCTAAAGACTAAAAGCCTAGATATAGTAGAATGAAAATTACGTCTATAGCAACACTGGTAAATGAATTTGCTATAGATGATCTCAAAGTATTACTCTTTACCCTCCAACTCTGGAATGCAAAGCCGCCCACCGTCTATATCTTCTCCGACACCGCGTCTGCCCCCGCGATTGCCGCAATCAAGTATAGCGGCACCGTCGTCGTTAAAGAGGACGCCCTCAACGCGTATACTGGTATGAATCGGCGCGCAATGGAATCCAGCAGAGATATACGGGGCAAGACAGTGTTTGCAGAGTTCACGGAAGAGAAGACTGGACTGATGGAGTGGGCACTCCGTCTCTCGGATGGGACAGGTGTTCTCTTCTGTGACGCGGACATTTGCCATCTCGGCCCTCTCCCCGAGATACCCGACGGCACAGAGCTCGCTCTCAGCCCCCACATGATTCGCAAGTCAGACACGGACCGCTTCGGTATTTACAATGCCGGATTCCTGTGGTTCCGTGAACCAGCAGTTGCAGTCAAATGGCGCGAACTCTGCGCCACCAGCCGTTTTTTTGAGCAGGCGTGTCTGGAGGAGCTGGCAATAGACTACAAGCTCTATCAATTTCCAATCCAGGTGAATTATGGCTGGTGGCGTCTCTGGCAGGGCGACCAGTCGCCACTAACCCTCCAGGCGGACTGGGGCATTCATCGCAGCGAATCCACCTCTGGAATTGCCGTGAACAAATTGCCCCTTCTCTCCATTCACACACACTGGTCTGAGAAGTCTGATAGGGCCACCTATGAATTTAACATGTGGGTCTTGGAAAAGCTGAGAAAGCTCGTCTCTGTCAAGAAGACGGCGGCTCTGGTTAAGTTTCTCCAGGCAACATTTAATCTCTAACGACGATGCTAAAACTTAAGAAAGGGCTTTGCCCTTTCTTAAACGTTACGCCTATCGTCTAATAGGTCGTAGGACATTAATTCTAAGAAAGCCACTGCTTTCTTAGAATTAAGTCACGACGTTAAATTTGAATTACGTCTTCTACTTAAATCGGCACGCAACAATGAACGCGCTCTTCCCAGGTATGGCAAAAGCGAGTACACGTGATCCCGAATTTGACAAATGGTTTTCCCCAGATAAGCCGCTAGTTGAAGAGGAGGCGTGTCCTCGCTGCAAGAGTGTGGAGATAGAGCACGAAGAGATTTCCGTCTGCAAGGGCTGTGGCGAGGTTCTCGAGGCCCCGCTCGATATGGGCGCCGAATTCCGTTTCTTTGGCGCAGAGGATCGCAGCTCGAATGACCCGTGCCGTGTAGGCGCACCTACGGATACACGCTTCCCAAGCTCCACACTCGGCACAATGATTCTCTCAAAGGCGACAGGAGGAAATGCGTCCAATCGGATTGCGATGGCCAGGGTCCGCCGCTACCATACCTGGAATCTCCTCCCCTACAGGGAGCGCGCGCTTCTCCAGGTCTTTGAGCAGCTCTCTCTAGTTGCCACAAATCACGGAATGGATGGGCGCACGATAGACAGGGCGAAGGAGCTGTATATTCGTCTGGTCGAGCACTGCGACCGCCGCGGCATGTCAAGAACGAGTGTTGTGGCTAGCTGTATTTACTCCGCGCTCAAAATGGTTGGGCAGCCGAGAAAGCCGGTTGAGATTGCGGAGATGTTTCATCTCAGCAGCACCCAGTTCACAAAGTCGTTCAAGTATTTCCAGGAGGTTCTCAGCATGGCGAATCAACGCGGTCTCCTCGGCGAAGCGGCGGTCCCTGCGAGCCTCTCCAGCACTCGCGCCGCTGACTATATCGCACATCCTCTCAGCCGTTTGCCAGTATCCCGTATCGCCTTCTTGAAAATCCAGTCCACGGCAAAGGAAATCGCGACGGTCGCAGAGGACCGCGAGTTATGCCAAGAGAATATGCCGCCGAGCCTGGCAGCGGGTGTTCTCGCCTTTGTGCTTCCTAGGACAGGCCACGCCGAGATTACGAATGAGCGGATTGCCAGTGTCTGCGGCGTCAGCGAAGGCACTCTCGTCAAGTGCTTGCGCAAATTAGAGGCGGCGGCCGATATACTGAAAGAATTTATCAAAGTATAATAGAATGGGAGCAGGTAGTTCCTTGCCCTCTAGGGAAACCCTAACATCAGAAACAAACAAAACAAAAACTATTCTGAATGGTATTCTACAATTCATGCTGTCTGAATCCGACCTTCTAGATATGTATGCGCTGGCATCCGATAAGCGGTGCGACGATTATGCGGTGTTTACTGCCGAATCGCTCGACAGCTTTTTTAAGAAGATTCAGATGTCCCCCGCACAGACAAAAGACGGCACCCTCTATTTCCAGGACCTGTATACTCTCAAAAAACTTTCAGGCAAGACGGGCGAAAAGCACAAGGAGAATTGTCTGAAACTCTCGCGCTTTTTTATACGTATTCTTCATATTTTCTCGGCACTCTCCCTTACCATCATAGACATGGAGATTCCACAAGACAATAGGGCGCTGAATGAGATAGGGAGACGGGATCCATCTCTAAAGGGGCGCATCCGAGAGGAGAGTATTAGAAGTATACCTTTTCTTAGAACGGGACAGGTTGGTGGTGCGATTCCCAATTTACCGGCGGTCGTAGAGTATGAGCGGTTTTATGTTGGCAGAGGGACGAAATATGAAGTATTGAACCAGTATATTTCAATTGACCGCCAGATGGGTTATTATTATTTTGATAAATACAGAACTCTCTATTTATATGCAAATAGCTTAACACCAAAGGAGACTATAAATCCCAAATTTACATACAGCTACACCAAACCCACAAAGAATGGCAATAAGCCCTCTAAACCCATAGACATAGAGGGATACTTTACATTTGAGAAGAAGGATGGGTCGCCATCTCTTCAAATTACATTTGGTATAACGTCGCCTCGCGAGTATGAGACTGTGAGCACTGATACTCTTACATATGATGGTTCTCATTATTCGTGGAACAATAAAAAGATTCCAGACTATCTCATGTATAAAATACAGGACGCAGTTGGAGAGAGTAAAAACACAAATGAAAGACGAATCACGCGGCGCTCAAATCTCAATAAGGTGTCCAAAGAGATTAGTTCCGAATTCCAAGTAACTGGAATCTTGGACGCTCTCAAAACTCCTCCAAAGGCATATTGTGTTGCGCGCGCTCTCCAGCTTTTATCACCCGAGTCCATTTTCTATAGTCGCGACGGTAGCGCGGCCCGCACACAAATCTGTGATACAAGCTTCACACTTCTTGGAAAGGGGAGCCTCCCCAAGCCTAATGAGGCCATTACAAGTTCGGCTTCGATTATGAGCTTGTATTTACTCTTTTATGATACTCTGGATAAGGCGACCCCGATAATCTCCCAACAAACGCTCCCCAAATACAGGGAGTTTGTAAAGATGATGCGCGCCGTCTACCAGGAGGAGACGACTGCAACAAATACCACTGACGGTATGACAACGATAAAAAACTTTCGGAATCCTCTCTGCAGCACAAAAAGTGGAGCACACACTTTGACCGATCAAGACGCAATTAGCAGTCTGCGCTCATCTGCGGCCGCCCTTCTTTCTAAGCAGCTCAAGCACACGGAAAAGGTAATGAATATACTCAAGAAACTGTTCGTTATAACTCCCACCAAGCCTATACTCCTCCACCCAGCTGTAGAAACGGGGGGCATGGCCGCAATTGAGGCTATTGCTGCGGAGGCACGCGACCTTCTTGTTGATTATTACTCCAGTTGCGAAATTACGTATCGCGACGCAGTTCAGGACCTGAAAGAGCGCGTAGAGAAGAACCCCGCTCTTTTTACGGTGTGAAAATTGATGCTAGGACCCCACACTCCTAAAATCCAGGAAAGATGGCAGACTCAAAGCCGCAGATGCCCAGTCGCTGCCAGCATCCTCAGTGCCGTGTAAAGCTCACACTTACAAGTATTCGCTGTAAGTGTGAGAAGTATTTCTGCAGCAAGCACCGATATGAGACAGAACATGGGTGCGACTTTGACTATAAGGCAGAGGGCAAGAAACAGCTGGAACGCTATTTGAGCACGCCTGTGATTGCCGCGAAGGTGGAGGCGATTTGATTGGGGCCTCCAAAAATTGACGGCTCCACCGACTCCAGGAGGAGGTAGATACTATCATATACCAGATGTCTTCCTTCTCTAAGACTCACAAGAGCGTTAGCATTGTGCTGGTCCGCGACACCAAGAATAGCAAGCGCGATGACAAGATTCTGATTCGTTCTACTGGCGTTGAGGGCGTTGTTCAGCTTCGCTACCAGGATTCCGAGGCCAAGAGCAAGCACGAGATTCGTATGACGGATGACCAGCTCTGCCACTACTTCATCTCACTCTTCCA
>Ga0214919_10010974_pt1 | contig 11366 bp, 8 predicted proteins | sample LL1503_MetaG_FD_177994 | JGI IMG/M metagenome (GOLD analysis project Ga0214919, IMG submission 177994) | Freshwater microbial communities from Lake Lanier, Atlanta, Georgia, United States - LL-1503 | ecosystem: Environmental > Aquatic > Freshwater > Lake | place: USA: Georgia | collected 2015-03-15
CTTTGAAAGCTTGGAAGTCGCCGTCCAATGTGTCCATCATGATTTTGCGCAGGGCACCGTCTTTGTCTCGTGCCAAGAGCTTGTCCCATTCGCTGCCCCAAATGAGCTTGATGACGTTCCAGCCGGAACCACGGAATTCACTTTCGAGTTCTTGAACAATCTTGCCGTTGCCACGAACAGGTCCATCCAAACGTTGCAGGTTACAGTTCACGACGAAGATCAAGTTATCCAGATTCTCTCGTGCGGCCAATCCAATGGCGCCCAAAGACTCCACCTCGTCCATTTCGCCATCACCACAGAACACCCAGACTTTGCGGTTTTCGGTGTTGGCAATGCCACGCGCATGCAAGTACTTTAAGAAACGCGCTTGGTAAATGGCCATCAAGGGGCCAAGGCCCATGGACACTGTGGGGAACTGCCAAAACTCAGGCATTAATTTGGGGTGCGGATAACTGGACAAACCTTTGCCATCTACTTCTTGACGGAAGTTGAGCAACTGCTCTTCTGTCAAGCGCCCTTCTAAGTAGGCTCGCGCATAAACACCCGGTGAGACGTGGCCTTGGATGTACAAACAGTCACCGCCATGATTTTCACTTTCGGCATGCCAGAAATGATTGAAGCCAGCGCCAAACATGTGAGCCAATGAGGCAAAGGAGCCAATGTGACCGCCCAAATCGCCACCGTCTTCAGGATTGTGACGGTTGGCCTTGACCACCATGGCCATGGCATTCCAACGCATGTAAGAGCGAAGCCGTTCTTCGATTTCGATGTTGCCAGGGCAATGGACTTCTTGATCGGGCTCGATGGTGTTCACATAGCCCGTGTTGGCGGAAAACGGCAGGTCAATGCTGTTTTGGCGGGCGTGTTCTAAAAGTTGCTCTAACAAGAAGTGCGCACGTTCACCGCCTTCTTTTTCAATCACGGCGGACAGTGCGTCCATCCATTCGCGGGTTTCGATGGCATCCAAGTCTGAGAGGATGTGATTGGGCTGAACAGCTGACATGTTTGTCTCCTATGAAGGCCATGGTTTGTCTATTTCTTGAAATTCTCTCACATTATTCATATTATTTCAAATGGCGATCATTGATTTCATAATGCAAAATTAATACCAGGGTGTTTACCCTAAACTTAAGGGCATGAAGTCTCAAAACGTCAAGAAAGTCATCAAAGCCATCAAGCCAGTATCTTGGTGGCGGCGTTGGTGGAAGCGTCAAAACCCTTTAAAGCAAGACCGGTTTGCCACATTGGCGCCAGTGGCTTCGGTTTTGTTGTTTTTCAGCGCCATTGCTTTCTCATTTTGGTATTTGAAAATTGAAGAAGCCGATCGTGAACAAGAAGCCGTCAAACGTGACGTCGAATACAGTCAACAAAGATTAAGGCTGCGCTTGTTGGAACGTCAAGAGCAAATCATGCGCTTGGCACGCGATGTCTCCAATAAAGACGTTGACCTCAAGGAGTTTTCAAGGCGCTCGGAATCCTTGGTCATGAAAAATCCAGAAGTTAAAACCATCGCATGGATCGATGATCGACGCAAAGTCTTGGCCAGCCAAACTGCACCGAGCGTCCTGGCCAGTCAAAAATGGCGCGTGGGTGAAGTTTTAAAGTGGGGTGAATCGGAAAACAGTTACACCCTTGCTCGGGACTTGATGCAGCCCATTTATTCCCAGGAAGATGATGGGGGTCAGTCCATTGGCATGAACTCAACAGGCCAAGAGAATTACGCCAAAAACGTGGTGCTTCAATTGCACACACCCCTGACGAATTCACAAGGGCGTTTCAATGGCGTGATCATGGCGGAGTACGCGGTAGAAAGCTTGTTGCGCTACGGTGTTCCAAGTGAGATATCCGCCAAATATGCGGTTTCTTTGCTAGACAGCGATGGCAACCTCGTTGCGGGACAGTCCATTCCAAAACGCAGCAGCTTTTTGAGTTTCCTGCCTGGCATTTCGTTGCAAAACAATGAGTTCGAAGTTCCCGTCTCGCCCGTTGGCAATGGCCTCATTCTCAGAGCGCAAGCTTGGCGCACATCACAAGACCTTGTTGGCAACGGATTTTTTTGGGTCATCGGATCACTGAGCTTGCTCACAGCATGGATGCTGATTGCCAATTGGCGACACACTCGCAAGCGACAACAAACTCAAAAGGAGTTGATTGCTGAAACCAATTTCCGACGTGCGATGGAAAACTCCATTCTCACTGGCATGCGTGCTTTGGACATGGAGGGGCGAATCAGTTATGTCAACTTGGCGTTCTGCCAAATGACGGGATGGCAAGAGCATGAATTGATTGGCGCTGTTGCACCTTTCCCCTACTGGCCAGATGAAGACAAAGAAACCTTAACGCTGCGTTTGGAAGAAGAGCTTAGTGGCAAGCAAACAGCGGGCGGCTTTCAAGTCAGAGTGAAACGCAAAAACGGCAGCATTTTTGATGCCCGACTTTACGTCTCTCCCCTGATCGATGCCATTGGCAAACAAACCGGCTGGATGACCTCCATGACGGACATCACCGAGCCCAATCGCGTCAGGGAGCAATTGGCAGCCTCCTATGAACGATTCACCATCGTGCTAGAAGCCTTGGACGCATCTGTTTCAGTTGCGCCTTTGGGCAGCGCCGAATTGCTATTTGCCAACAAGTTGTACCGACAATGGTTTGGCACGGACACCCTGGGCCATTTGAATTTGGTTGAAAAAGCGGGCATGTTGGACATCCGTACTTCAGAAACCGAAATGGACGATGTGGATGCTTTGGCAGGCTTGCCCACTGAAAGTCTCACAGTGGCGCCTGCTGAACGCGCTGAAATTTATTTGGTGCATCTGGCCAAATGGCTAGAGATTCGCACACGCTATATCAATTGGGCCGATGGCAGGCTTGCCCAATTGGTCATTGCCACAGACATCACCGCGCGCCGGCAAGCTGAAGAACTGTCATCTCAACAAGCAGAGCGCGCCCAAAACGCCAGCCGCCTCATTACCATGGGCGAAATGGCATCCAGCGTGGCCCACGAACTGAACCAGCCGCTCACAGCCATTACCAACTATTGCAATGGCTTGTTATCCCGCATCAAAGGCAAACAAATTGAAGAACCAGACCTGATTTGGGCCTTGGAAAAAACCGCTCACCAAGCTCAGCGCGCTGGTCAAATCATTCACCGAATTCGCTCCTTTGTGAAACGCAGTGAGCCCAATCGCACGCCTTCTTCGGTCGTCAACATGGTCAATGAAGCCGTCGAATTGGCAGAAATTGAACTGCGGCGACGCAATGTCCGCTTGTCGCATTACGTGGCCGCGCGATTGCCTCCACTCAACGTGGACCCCATCTTGATTGAGCAAGTTTTAATCAATTTGATGAAAAATGCGGCAGAGTCAATTGACATTGCGGAACGCCCAATTGGCCGGCGACATGTGGAATTGAGGGTCGTTCCCAAGGTCTTGGACACCCAACAAACAGTGCACTTCTCGGTCAGTGATACGGGGAAAGGCTTGCCGCCACAGGTCATGGAACGCCTCTACGAGGCCTTCTTTTCCACCAAAGTTGAGGGCATGGGCATTGGCCTGAACCTGTGCCGAACCATCGTCGAATCGCACCAAGGCAGAATCACGGCTGAGAACCTCTACAATGCCGACGAGGTTGTTGGTTGCTGTTTCTCCTTTTGGATACCTGTCTCGGCCAACTGAACACATTGAATTTGCAAGTAAAACTGGGAACCACCATGAGTTTGATACCCAAAAAAGGAACTGTTTACGTTGTCGATGACGATGAAGCCGTTCGCGACTCTCTTCAGTGGCTCTTAGAGGGCAAGGATTACCGCGTCAGGTGTTTTGACTCAGCCGAGTCATTTCTTAGCCGCTACGACCCGCGTGAAGTGGCTTGTTTGATCGTCGATATTCGCATGGGGGGTATGTCGGGCTTGGAACTTCAAGACAAATTGGTTGAACGCCGCTCACCCCTTCCGATTGTCTTCATCACTGGCCATGGCGATGTGCCCATGGCCGTTGACACCATGAAAAAAGGCGCCATGGACTTTATCCAGAAGCCCTTCAAAGAAGACGATTTGGTCAGTTTGGTTGAGCGCATGCTCGACAGCGCTCGCGAGTCTTTTTCCGATCACCAAAATGCCGCCAACCGCGATGCCTTGTTGTCCAAACTCACAGGCCGTGAAGCCCAAGTGCTTGAGCGCATTGTGGCCGGTCGTTTGAACAAACAAATTGCCGACGATCTGGGCATCAGCATCAAAACCGTTGAAGCACACCGTGCCAACATCATGGAAAAACTCAACGCCAATACGGTTGCAGATTTGCTCAAAATTGCTTTGGGACAAAACGCCCCCAAGGGCTAAAGACAGATCAGCCTATAGCAGGCCCGACCAAACGCCCGTGAAACTCCAACTCGCGGGCGTTTTGACTTGTAAATACCATTTCACCGACATTCAAACCTAGCAGCCCATGACAGCCCAAAGAATTGACGGCATTGCCCTCTCCCAAAAATTGCGAGCAGATGTCACACGGCGAACCTCTGCGCTGAAAGCCAGAGGCATCACGCCTGGCTTGGCCGTTATTGTGGTCGGCGAAAACCCTGCCAGCCAAGTCTATGTGCGCAACAAGGTGAAAGCCTGCCATGACAGCGGCCTGCACTCCATCTTGGAAAAACATCCAAGCTCCCTCACAGAAGCGGCATTGCTAGAGCGCATCGATGCACTCAATCAAGACGCAAGCATTCACGGCATCTTGGTTCAACTGCCTTTGCCTGAACACATTGACGCGCAAAAGGTGATTGAAGCCATATCGCCCGCCAAAGATGTCGATGGCTTTCACATGGCAAGCGCAGGCGCACTGATGACGGGCATGCCTGGTTTTTGGCCATGCACCCCCTATGGCTGCATGAAGATGCTCGAGAGCATTGGATACGACCTCAAAGGCAAGCATGCCGTCGTCATAGGACGCAGCAACATCGTTGGCAAGCCCATGGCCTTGATGCTTTTACAAAAGAATGCCACTGTCACCATCTGTCACAGCGCCACCCAGGATTTGAAGGCCATCACGCTACAAGCCGATGTCATTGTGGCGGCCGTTGGCAAGCGAAACATCCTCACGGCTGACATGGTCAAGCCAGGCGCTGTGGTACTGGATGTAGGCATGAACCGCAATGAAGAAGGCAAGCTTTGCGGTGATGTCGATTTTGCAGGTGTTGAGCAAGTGGCTGGCTACATCACGCCCGTTCCCGGCGGTGTGGGCCCCATGACCATCACCATGCTGCTGGTCAACACACTAGAAGCCGCCGAACGCATTTAAGTCATCGACTTTTAATTTTAAAATTTAACCAGTCCATCATTTATGAACACTTCATTGTCCAACCCCTTGCTTCAAACAGGAGGTCTGCCTTTGTTCGATCAGATCCAACCTGAGCACGTTAATCAGGCCATGGATGAGTTGCTGATTTCAGCTTCAAAAGCGCTAGAGCTTGTAACGGCATCTGACTTTCCATCAGACTGGCATGCGATTGCCAAAGTTCTGGATGTTTGCACGGAACAATTAAGCATGTCATGGGGCGCTGTCAGTCATTTGAACCATGTCGCAGACTCTCCAGAGTTGAGAGCAGCCTACAACGATGCGCTGCCAAAGGTCACAGAATTTTGGACACGACTCGGCGCAGACGAAAGGCTTTATGCCAAATACAAAGCCATCGATTCAGCGCAACTGAATGCACCGCAAAAGCAAGCTTTGAAAAATGCACTTCGCAACTTTGTACTGGGCGGCGCTGATCTTCAAGGTGAAGCCAAAACTCGCTATGCCGCCATTCAAGAACGGATGGCCGAACTGAGCCAAAAATTCAGCGAGAACGCTTTGGATGCAACAGATCGTTTTTCACTTTTCGTTTCAGAAGCAGCTCTGGCAGGTGTGCCACAGGACGTCATACAAACAGCGCGTGCAGCTGCCGAAAAAGACGGCAAAGAGGGCTACAAACTCAGTTTGAAAATGCCCTGCTACTTGCCTGTGATGCAGTTTGCCAGCAGCAGCGATTTAAGACAAAAACTTTACAAGGCCTACGTGACGCGGGCTTCCGATCAATCCGATGCCGAATTTGCAAGCCTAGACAACAGCGAACTGATCCAAGAAATTTTGCAACTTCGCCAAGAAGAAGCGCTTTTACTGGGCTATCCAAATTATGCTGAAGTTTCGGTGGCCACCAAAATGGCGGACTCGCCTGCCAAAGTCATTTCTTTTCTTCGAGATTTGTCCCAAAGGGCACGCCCTTTTGCAGAGAAAGACTTGGCAGACATGCGGCAATTCGCAAGCGAGCATTTGAATCTGCAAGATCCACAAGCTTGGGATTGGCCCTACATTGGTGAAAAACTGAAGGAAGCCCGATACAGCTTCAGCGAGCAAGAAGTGAAGCAATATTTCACGGCACCTAAAGTTCTGCAAGGCCTGTTCAAGATCATTGAAACTTTGTTTGAGGTCAGCATCCACGCAGACAAAGCCCCAGTGTGGCACCCTGCTGTCAGTTTCTATCGCATTGAAAGAAATGGCCAATTGGTGGGCCAGTTCTACCTTGACCAACCCGCTCGTGCAGGCAAACGCGGTGGCGCTTGGATGGACGACGTTCGCGCACGCTGGTTAAGGCCAGACAACGGTCAATTGCAAACGCCAGTGGCCCATTTGGTTTGCAACTTTGCAGAAGGTGTCGATGGCAACCCAGCCTTGCTGACCCATGATGATGTCATTACGCTGTTCCATGAATTTGGGCATGGCTTGCATCACATGCTCACACAAGTGAATGAGCGCGATGTATCGGGTATCAGTGGCGTGGAATGGGATGCCGTTGAATTGCCCAGCCAATTCATGGAAAATTTTTGTTGGGAGTGGTCTGTGCTCAAGCACATGACCTCACACGTCACAACAGGCGCACCCTTGCCGCGTGAGTTGTTTGACAAAATGGTGGCGGCTAAAAACTTCCAAAGCGGCTTGCAAACGCTGCGTCAAATTGAACTCGCTTTGCTCGACATGCTGCTGCACAGTGAACACAAGCCCACAGAAAAATTAATGCCTGTTTTGGACAAAGTCCGGGCCGAAGTTGCTGTCATGCAAGCACCTGCTTTTAACCGCTGGGCACACACCTTCAGCCACATCTTTGCAGGCGGCTATGCCGCGGGTTATTACAGCTACAAGTGGGCAGAAGTTTTGTCGGCCGATGCCTACGCTGCGTTTGAAGAAACTGCGCAAGCAGACGGCTCTCCCAGCCTCGAAACAGGCCGTCGCTACCGAGAAGCCATTTTGGAGGCCGGTGGTAGCCGCCCTGCTTTGGAGTCTTTCATTGCCTTCAGAGGCCGCGAACCCTCCATCAATGCCCTGCTCAGGCACCAAGGCATGGCAGCCAATGGCTGACTTAAAACTTCAGCGTCTTCACGCCCGCTGAAGTGCCCAGCAAACAGACATGGGCTTTTTGGTAAGCAAAAACGCCCACTGTGACCACACCAGGCCATTGGCTGACTTGGGCTTCAAAAGACACTGGGTCTGTGATTTGCAGGCCTCTTACATCGATGATGTGTTGCCCATTGTCTGTGACCCATGGATGACCATCCTTCATGCGCAATTGCGATTGTCCACCCATCTCGGCAAATTGAGCCATGATGCGCGCACTAGACATGGGAATGACTTCCACGGGCAAAGGAAAAAGACCCAACACCGATACCAATTTGGATTCGTCGGCAATGCACACAAAGACCTTGGACTGCGCCGCTACAATTTTTTCACGCGTCAGCGCTGCGCCGCCGCCCTTGACCATGTGCCCTTGCCCATTGATTTCATCTGCGCCATCAATGTAAACAGCCAACTCGGCCACCTCATTGCTGTCAAAAACGGGAATGCCTAAAGCCTTCAATCGTGCAGTGGATGCTTCGGAACTGGACACAGCGCCCTTGATCTGGTCTTTCATAGAAGCCAAGGCATCGATGAATTTGTTCACCGTAGAGCCAGTGCCAACGCCCACTATTTGACCGGGCACCACATATTGAAGCGCGGCCTGACCGACCAGGGCTTTGAGTTCGTCTTGATTCATAGGGTTTATTTGAGACAATGCTTGGATTGAATGAGATTATCCAATGTCCCTGAACCTTTACCCACTGGCGCGCCCCTTTTTATTCAGCTTAGATCCTGAGGCTGCCCACGATCTCACCTTGAATCAATTGGCCCAAACGCAGAATACATTTCTGGACAGGGCCTACCGACAACCCTGGATTGCCGACCCCGTCCAATTGGCAGGCCTCACGTTTCCCAACCGCGTGGGCATGGCGGCAGGACTTGATAAAAATGCAAGATGCATTGATGGCCTCGGTGCCATGGGCTTTGGTTTTGTCGAAGTGGGCACCGTCACGCCTTTGCCACAACCGGGCAATGACAAGCCCCGCATGTTCAGACTGCCAGACGCCAAAGCTTTGATCAACCGACTGGGTTTTAACAACCAGGGGCTCGATGCGTTCGTGGCCAATGTGAAAAAATCCAAGTTCAGAAGTCAAGGTCGATTGCTGGGCTTGAACATTGGCAAGAATGCCATCACCCCCATCGAGCGGGCCACCGACGACTACCTCATTGGCTTGAGTGGTGTGTATGAACATGCCGACTATGTGACGGTGAACATCTCCAGCCCCAACACCAAGAACCTGCGCTCCTTGCAAACCGATGAGGCCCTGGACCAACTCTTGTCAGCCTTGAACGAACGCAAAATGGCATTGGCAGACACCCATCAAAAACACGTGCCTGTCTTTCTCAAAATAGCCCCCGACTTGGAGGATGCCCAGGTGGCCGTCATTGCTCAAAGCCTTGTCAAACACCACATGGATGGCGTGATTGCCACCAACACCACTTTGTCTAGAGATGCCGTGAAAGGCATGCCGCATTGTGATGAAGCGGGCGGCTTGTCGGGCTCGCCCGTGTTGGCAGGGAGCAACCGCGTCATTCGATTGTTGCGCCAGCACCTCGGCCCACAGTTTCCCATCATTGGCGTGGGCGGCATCCTCAGTGGCTACGATGCCGTCAGCAAAATAGAAGCGGGTGCCGATGTGGTGCAAATTTATACAGGCCTCATTTATAAAGGACCTGCATTGGTCCATGAAGTGGCCAAGTCACTCAAGCAAATCTCTCAGAATTAAAGGCCCATCCCATTAGGCTTTGTGTTGCAAGGCTTGTGACACTTCGAGGGCAATGGCCAAGGAACTGGTCAGGCCCGGTGATTCAATGCCCAGCAAGTGAACCAGCCCCGACACACCATGTGACGCAGGCCCCATGATGCCAAAGTCAGCAGCCTTTTCATGGGGCGCGTTGATTTTGGGCCGAATGCCGGCATAAGAAGGCATCAGAGCGCCATCTTTGAGGCCTGGCCAATATTTGCGAACCTCAGCATAAAAAGCATCGCCTCGGCTTGGGTTGACACTCAAATCATCGGGCGATTCAACCCACTCTACGTCGGGACCAAACTTGGCTTGGCCTGCCATGTCCAAGGTTAAGTGCACCCCCAAACCTGCAGCTTCTGGCACTGGATAGATCAAGCTTGAAAACGGCGATCTTCCCGTGAGACTGAAGTAGTTGCCCTTGGCGTAATAAGCCAGGGGCAGTTGCGCCAAATTGGAGCCTGCAAACTGCCGCGCCACATTGGGGGCAAGCAGGCCCGTTGAATTGATCACTTGCTCGGCCAAAAGCTCCGTGCCATCCACAGTGCGAACGATGAACTGTGTGTGCCCTGCCTCATGTACAACTTGGGCCGACACAAATTGCGAATTGAGGGCCAACATGCCGCCTGCATTTTCAAAATCTCCCAGGTAACTCAACATCAGGGCATGGCTGTCAACTATGCCCGTGCCGGGAGACCACAGCGCAGCCTCGCATTGCAAATCCGGCTCCATGGCCTGCGCCTGACCCGCAGACAGCAAACTCAGTTGATCGGCACCCAATACGCCATTGGCATCGGCCTTGGCTTGAATGGCTGCCAATTGAAGGACTTGGGATTCAGAGGTGGCCACAATCAATTTACCGCACTGTTTGTGGGGTATGTGGCGTTCTTGGCAATAGGCGTAGAGCAATTTACGGCCCGCTACGCACAGTTTGGCTTTCAAGGATCCCTGAGGGTAGTAAATGCCCGCATGAATCACTTCACTGTTGCGCGAACTGGTACCTGTACCAAAGGCATCAGCCGCCTCCAAGAGCAGCACCTCCCGGCCTTCCAGAGCCAACTGGCGTGCCACGGCCAAGCCCACCACGCCAGCCCCTAAAACAATGGTTTGAATTCGATCCATGCCCTATTCTCGCTGACACACGCACGACAGTTCAATTTGAATCTTGCAGGCAAACTACTTTTTTTTATCAAACTAACACACCAAGGAGACCCATGAAGCTTTTCAACTTGCACAACAAAGTGGCCATCGTCACAGGCGCCAGTCGCGGTATTGGCCGATCGATCGCCTTTCAATTGGCGCGGGCCGGCGCCAAGGTGGTGATCTCCAGCCGCAAACAAGATGCCTGCGAGGCCGTGGTCAAAGAGATTCAAGCAGAAGGCGGCACGGCCATGGCCATCAGCGCCAGCATTGCCGTGAAAGAACAGTTGCAGAACTTGGTGCAAAAAACTCGCGAGACTTGGGGCCCCATTGACATCTTGGTTTGCAATGCCGCCAGCAACCCCTACTATGGCCCCACCACTGGCATGAGCGATGAAATCTTCAACAAGGTCATGCACAACAACGTTTTGTCTAGCTCGTGGCTTTGCACCATGGTCTATCCAGACATGAAAGCGCAAAAGGATGGGGCTATTGTGTTGGTCTCATCGGTGGGCGGATTGCATGGCTCATCGGTCATTGGCGCTTACAACATTTCCAAAGCCGCCGACATGCAATTGGCTCGCAACTTGGCGGTGGAATGGGGACCCGACAACATTCGCGTCAATTGCATTGCACCCGGCCTCATTCGAACAGCCTTTGCCAAGGCCCTGACCGACGACCCAGTGAAAGCCGGCATGGTGGAAAATGAAACACCCCTGCGCCGAATTGGCGAGCCCGATGACATTGGCGGCATCGCGGTTTTATTGGCCAGCGCCGCTGGCAAGTACATTACCGGCCAAACCATTGTGGCCGATGGCGGCATGATGATTCGGTGAACATGTTTCACCCAGAAAAAAGCCCAGTGCAATGCGCTGGGCTTTTTTGATTGGGGGCAGTGGCATCAGATCAGACCGACGCCAAGCCAAATTCAATTAAGCAAAATTGGCTTCTGCAAAAGACCAATTGACCAATTTGTCCAAGAATGTCTCAACAAACTTGGGACGCATGTTGCGGTAGTCGATGTAGTAGGCGTGCTCCCAAACGTCCACAGTCAACAGGGCTT
>Ga0214919_10010975_pt1 | contig 11366 bp, 2 predicted proteins | sample LL1503_MetaG_FD_177994 | JGI IMG/M metagenome (GOLD analysis project Ga0214919, IMG submission 177994) | Freshwater microbial communities from Lake Lanier, Atlanta, Georgia, United States - LL-1503 | ecosystem: Environmental > Aquatic > Freshwater > Lake | place: USA: Georgia | collected 2015-03-15
TGAAGGCTTTTATAATGATGTTAAAAGTTGGGATTTATATGTTCCAAATACTGAAACAACATTCACTATTGACCTCTGTAATCCTGATAATAAGACAGATAATGTAGATAACCAAGATAGTCCTTATCCAAGACTAAATACATACACAACATCTAAAGCAAGCAAGTCTACAGTATTTGGATATTTAGCTCAAGAAAATTTACCAAAAGACACTAAATTAGTTACAAAGAAATCTATAACAAGTTCTGGAAAATGGATTGACGATGCTTTAAAAAATGAAATTGCTATAGCTTCAACAATTTATATTTACGATCCAGTGTCAGGCATTGTAGATTATTTTGATGTAGATGCTCAAAAATTTGATTCAGGTTTAACAGATACAATTTATGGAAAGAGCAGACTAAGAAATGGTCTCCTGAAATTCTCTAGAACTTGGTCTGGCTCTGAAGCTGTAAATGATGAAGATACAGATTACAGAAAAACAATTTTTGTTAAAATTACTAAAAATGATTTGACAAAAAATAAAACTATCGATCAAGTTATTGATCTAAAATCTGAAATAAAAATTATTGATTATGATGAAGGTTATCCTGATATAACAGATAAAGTAGCTACAGTTACATCAAAATTTGTTGATGGAGATATTTTTATTGATGTAACTCCTATTGCTTTTTATGAAAATCCAGAAATCAAGAATCCATATACCCATGTAGTATTAGAAAGTGGAACCCAGAAAAAGTACCAAATTTTAAGTTACGAAAAAGATCAAACAGTAATACCAAATACTACAAAATTAAGAATATTGCAAAGTATTCCTGGTGACCCTAAAATAATTTTTCCTGTAGGTAGTACAGTAAAATTAGCATTTGAAGATGGTTATACTGATGATGAAACAAGAACATTTATCATAAAATTAAATGATACTAACCCATACTTAAAAATCAATTCCACTGAATATAAATTAAATATTGAATATTCAAAAAGAGATGTAAATTCAACACCAGATTATAATGGCATCCCAAGATTATCTTCTGACTCAACAAAATACACTACATTTTCTGTAGATTCTGCTTTAGTAAATACTGATTCAAAAGTATATGATTTTGTATTTCCTATTAATTCTCAAATAAGTCTCAAATATGGTGCTCAAACAATTCAGAACCAAAATGAAGTAAATGCTATAGATGATTATCCTGATGATGAAGTTTCAAACGGTCCTTATTATGGGATTACAAGAGCAAGAAAAATAGAGATTGATAATAATAATGTTGAATTAGGTTTGACAACATTAAAAAGAATTAATTCAAAAGCCAACTTTGTAATTGCTGGAGATAAAAATTCATTTGAATATAAGACTAAATTCATTGTTGCAAAAAATGAAAATTCTGAAAATGGTCCAACAATAACAACATACTATACAAGAAGATTTTGGCAGCAAAACACTGATGGAAGAGACGAAGAAGAAGGAGATATCACTTGGCAAAAAACTCCTATTACAACATCTCAAGGAAGAAAAGATAACTGGACACTTTATCCTAAAAGTATTGCAGATTTTTGTGATGACATTAATGCAATTGATACATACGTAATATCAAGAGATGTAAACAATGGTGTTAATAATTCTGGAGATGTAGTAAGGCACACTGGATGGAAAGCAACTAAAACAAATAAAACTTATCTTACAGATCCTTACACTGGAGCAAGAATATACACAAATAATTTAGATCCAGAGTATCTTAATCCTGACACTGGATTAGCAACATGGATATACGGAGGAGGTTTATTGTGTCTTCCTGATGCCAATGGACCCTCTGGAACTTCATTCAATTATGGTTTTGATATAAACTTTAATAATAATAGAAAATTAATAGCTCAAACAATTTTTCACAGAATAAACGGAAATTTTCCTCCAGGGAGAGCAGATCTTTTTGGCAATTCAGCTATGAAAATATCTGATAATGCTGTTCAAAAATCTGTACTTCACTTACGAGGTGGGACAATATCAAGAGGTCCAGGTCATGGATTAATACTACCACCAAAATTATCTACACCTGAAGATTTGAGACAAGCTAATTTAATCAGAGCAAGTGACAATTTCAATGCTGGTTCTGATGAAACTGATTCTATTGGATATTATGAAACATCTACACCGTATGGTAGTAACAATGTAGATCATTTTGTAAAACTTGAACCAACTGAAAAAATAGACAATTCAGATAAAAATAAAAGTTCAAGTAGAAAAATATCTCAGGCAAAAAGAGAAAGAGCATCATTTAAACCTGGAGTTGAAAAGGTAGTTAAAGTTACTTCTGTTTCAGTAGTAGAAACAGGTTTTGAAAACTCTTTGCTTTTTGCATACACTGTTCCAAGCAAAACTCCATATGAAACAGTAGTCATATCTACTGATTCATTTTTTGATCCATTTTATGAAAAAAATCCAATTGGTTTCAAAGTAGGTTCTGGTACTGGACAAACAATAAAAGGAAACTATCCTTTTTTGTTATCTTCTGAACTCAAAAGAAACAAACTCCTAATACCTCACTCATTTGTCATTACAGAATACGATACAGCAAATAAATATCAAAAAACAAATACTTATAAATCAGTTATTGGAGCAAACCTAAACTTTAGAGATAAAGATACTTGGTATCCATTACAAGGTGGAAACATTGATACTGGATTGGATTTCAACAAGTTTACAACTATATTTGAAAAAACAAAATTCAACAGCTTCTGTTTATCAGATTACTCTCCGCAAATTTATTCTGTAGGTTATGCAGATCCTGGTGCATTAATATTACAAACAACCCATTTGACTATGTCAAATGTAAACTCTCCTAATACTGATAAGGTTTTACATATTGATGGTAAAGTTCCAACAGATGTAGCTCAGTTCAGATTATTTGAACCGATTAGGACAGTTGGTACAGCTACAACAGCATTTGCAAGTGTATGTCAAATTAAATCCAATGAACTGATTGTTACTTATAGTCTTGAAGAAGAACCAAGAAAAATATTTTATAGAATCGTTTCAAACAACCAAGTTCAAGCAAAAAATTTATTGTTAGATTTAGATAACCTTTCTGGAAATGCACTAAATGCATCTTTTAATATTTATGGCATAAATTCTTTTTATGACAAATTATCTAATGTTCATAAAACTACTTTTATGTCTAATGGCAATGTTTATTATCATGAATTTGATATTAATGGATCTATCACAACAAATATAAAAACAACTCTTATTCATTTGATAAAAGGTGATCCAAATGACAAATTAGCATCAGCACTTTTCAAAAAACAGTTGCTTCATAGATATTTTGATAGTGCAAGTGGTTTTGCGTCTACTATTCCTACTCAAAGACCCGGAATAACAGCATGCCAAAAACAAAGTTATGCTTCTCATACAATCATTGCTTATCAAACTGGTAAGTGCAAAATAGAAGCAGTTTTATTTAAACCATTCAAAGATACTTTTGTTAGTTCAAGAGAGTTTGATATCGAATGTCCAAATGAAACTGCAGGTGGAACAACTGGAGGTACTGGTGGAGGTACAGGAGGAGACACTGGTGGTGGAACAGGTGGTGGTACTGGAGGAGACACAGGAGGAGGCACTACCGGAGGTGGTGGTGGAGGTGGAACTACAGGAGGTGGAGGTGGTGGAAATAATAACACTTCAAAACCTAATGCTAAATTTTCTGCTGATCCAACATCAGGAACAAAAGATCTTACTGTAACATTTACAAATCAATCTACTCCTTTCAATGACTTAAATGCATTATCCAAATTCAAATGGGATTTTTATGGAGATGGAAGTGATTTGCTTGAAACTACAACTCTTGATCCATTTACATACGTTTACACAAGAGTTGGTACTTTTTATCCAAAACTTATTGCAGTTGATATAAACAATGTAGAAAGTGATGTTTATAATATTGTAGCAATAACTGTAAACGATGTTGTCAATCAACCCCCAACTGCTGATTTTACTTTCGTACAAAATACTTTCTTATCACCATTTAGTGTTGCATTTAGTGACATATCAAAAGATATCGATGGATCAATAGCATCTTGGAATTGGAATTTCGGAGATGGTAATACAAGTTCTTTACAAAATCCAACAAATGATTATAATTTACAAGGGACATACAATGTCAAACTTATAGTTACAGATAACTTAGGTTTGTCAGCTGAAGTAACAAAATCAGTATCTGTTGCTACATTGCCAAACAAACCTCCAGTACCTGATTTTACTTATTCACAAAGAATAAATACATTTACTTTTGACTTCTTGAATAACTCCACAGATCCAGAGAATGATGTTTTGTCATACGAATGGATATTGAATGAGTTTGATGCAAATTCAAAATCAACTCTTAAAGATCCATCATACACTTATCAAATGTCTGGTATTTACAATGTAACTTTAAAAGCAACAGACTCAAATAAAAATTTCGCGTCAATAACAAAACCAGTTCAAGTAAATGATGTTATTAATTTAGCACCAAAAATTATTGATGTTACATATAGTCAAACATCATATGATCCACTAACAATAAAATTTTCTGAAAACTCTATTGATGATGATGGATATATAGAACAATGGGAATGGAATTTTGGAGATAATAGTACAGAAATCATTACTGATCCTACTCTCAAAAATACTTCTCATAACTATGCTAATCCAGGGACTTATATAGTAACTCTCAAGGTGACAGATAATGGTTTACCAGCTGGAATAAATAAAAAAACAGCATCTAGATCAATCACAGTAATAGTTGCTCCACCTCCATCAAATATTCCACCAGTAGCTTCTTTTACTGTTGATAAAAACAATTTGCCAGCAATATTTACAAGTACATTTACTGATCAATCAACTGATAGTGATGGCACAATAGTTTCTTGGTTATGGCAATTACCTAATAATCAAAATATTACTTTTGACACAACAAATTATTCTAAGACAGTTTCCTATACATTTACTAAATCAGGAACTTACACAACCAAACTGACAGTGACTGATAATCAAGGATCTTCTAATACTGCAACTCAAGATATAGTAGTTGTAAACCAAAAACCTACTGCTTTATTAGTAGCTTCACCTAATCCAATTCTATCAAAGAATAGTATTACATTAGATGCATCAAGCTCTAATGACATTGATGGAAATATAGTAAACTATTCTTGGGATTTTGGTGATGGAGTTAAAAAGTTGTCAGGCTCCAGTATAGAGAATTATGTTTATAATTTTCCAGGATCTTATGTTGCTTCTGTAACTGTAACTGATAATCTTGGTTTACAAGATACAGCTCTAGTTGCTATAACAGTTCAAAATAGAAATCCAGTAGCTGTAATAACTTATGATTCTTTGACAGTAAAAGCTCCAAATAGTTTGAATTTTTCTGGAACATCTTCTTATGATGAAGATGGCAAAATATCTAGCTATAGTTGGAAAATTATCAATAAATCAACTAATGTTACTTACTTTACTTCTGTATCGTCTGTGATTTCCGTAGCATTCACAACACAAGGATTTTATAATGTTTCATTAACTGTTACAGATAATTTTGGAGCAACTAATTCAACAAGTGTAGATGTTACTGTAACTCCTCCTGACAATATACCTCCTATTGCTATCCTGAATGTTGATAAAATATCTGGCAGTGTAAATGATACTTTTAACTTTAATTTCAGAGGATCTTATGACCCTGACGCTAATGGAAGTATTATCAGATTTATTATCAACTATGGAGATGGAGTAGAAGAAACATACACTTACGCTCCGTTGTTGGTAGCACATAGATATGCATTACCTGGAGTATATGTAGCTAAATTAGTAGTTATTGACAACAGATTTGGAAGAAGTTTAGAAACAGTTGATTCTGTCAAAACTATTACTATTTCAAATCAAGCTCCTGTAGCTAACTTTAGTGTAACTCCAACTACAGTATATACTTTTGAAAATGTAACATTGACTGATTTGTCTACAGATGCAGAAAATTCAATAGTAAAGTGGACTTGGAATTTTGGAGATGGAAGTCTGGATTTAGTTATTACTGATCCTTTGTTAGTCAATCAAACAAAACAATATTCAAAAGGTGGAGCAGATTACATAATAACATTAACAGTAGAAGATAACTTTGGTCTTACTAATACCGCATATAAAACAGTGACAGTATTGAATAGAAAACCTATTGCTGTTATCAAAACAGACCCGTTAGCTGTAAATAATATTGTAACTGTAGACCAAGGAACTACTGTAGTATTTACTTCCGATTCATATGATTTAGATGGAGTGATAACAAGTTATGAATGGAATATAGTTGGTATCACTTCAGCTCCTATCACAACAAAAAATTTCTACAGATCGTTTATTGCTAGAGATGCTTTATATGAAGTAACACTCAGAGTTATGGATGATCAAAATCTTTGGAGTGATACTGTCAGTGTTTTTATAAAGGTACTAGCACCTAATACACCCCCTGTTGTTTATATAAATGCAAACCCACCTTCAGGAACTGCCTCAGCTCCAGTGACAGTATTGTTTGATTCTAATGGAACATTTGATCCTGATAATCCAAATGAACTTTTGACTTATTTTTGGGATTTTGGAAATGGATCATATTCATCAAGTCCATCTTCTAGTACAACTTATACGAAAGCAGGATCATACAATGTATTATTAGATGTTACTGATAGAAGAGGTTCAACAACTCAAAGGACTTTGTTATACGTTGTAATTGATGCTACTAATGGAGGAACTACACCTGGAGGTACTACTCCAGTAGGAAATACCACTGGAGGAAACACTACTGGAAACACCACTGGAACTACAGGAGGAAACACTTCTGGAACAACTAGCGGAGGAACAACTACTGGAGGAAATATCAACAACACACCTATAACTCCTCCTTTTGATACAACTACAACAACCACAACAACTAATAATATTACCCCACCATCCACTACATCCACAACTACTACAACTACTACAACAACACCACCAGTGGACACAAATTTAGTAACACCTCCAAGTAATCCACCAACTGTCATCACTGGACCACCAACAACTACAACTCCTCCAGCTACAACAGTTACCACTCCTCCCACAATTGATTGGTTTGCAAATCCAGCAAATCAAGTTCCCCCAGCGTCAGGACCAATAATAGATCCTAACATACAGGGTGCACAGTAAATTAAAGATTATAATTAAATAATATGAATGGATATCCAGATAACAGAGAATTAAAAGCAAGATGCACATTAAGTGTTATGAATGCTGGTCAAAATGGGAGTTTTTTCTCAGGTGACTACACAGCTGCTACAAGTGTAAGAGCTGCAGAAAATACTGAAGTTGCAAACTCTTCATTCAACAGTGTTTATAAAGTTAATGGGGTTAATTATAAAAAATATTCCAGTAGGCTCAAAACTGTCAATTCTCTTTCTAGTGCGAAAATCCCTGAAGTAAATCCAGCTCCAAGTGCATCATCAGCTACTTTTGCACTTGGTGGTATTGTGCCAGGAGAATCTCACCCAGTTTTTAACTTACTTACTGGACCTGCTTATCCTGTTACATTCATAGATGAACCTAAGAAAAATACTGTAAGTGAACCTCTGGAAAACTATGTTGAAAAAAATTATGTGACCCCAAAAATTCCATTTCGTGGAACAAATGGTAAGCAATTAATTACTTATAATGTTTGGTCAAATGGTGGATCATCTGAAGCAGTAAAATATTATGGTCCAGTAGCATCAGGTGATAATCCATCAATTAGAACAGTTCAAGAGACAGAACTTGGTCCTTGTGTTGAAGTATCATCTAAAAACCGCCAAACTATTGTTACTAGATTATTTCCAATTTCTAAGGATGCTGTTTACGATCAACAAGCTCAAATTATAAATCCAAATAACTCTTCTGCTATTGTCAGTGCAACAGGTGCAAATGGTAACTGCAGTTTTCATGTAAACATTTCTTTCAGTGATTTAAGTCAAGATACATCATCTATAGTTTTGAAATTTGGTCCACCTAACCCTAATTATAATTACATTAATACCTTTGAAGTTGAATTAAAACTTAATAAAAAGCCAGTATTAAGATTTTTTGATCCCGAAGTTCGTAATATTGTAGATTATCAAGAATTAGTTGCTCCAATTATTGATACTAACACAACAACATATGATATTTTTGTTCATTTTGTTGGACCTATCATGATGATTGGATTTAACGCTGATCCTGCACAATGGAATACAATTGTTCCTTTTGGAGATTCAAATACAGGTGCTACTGGAAAAGAAATATTGTGTCCACCAGATACAGGTATATCAATATTTTTCTCTAATGTGGTAGCCAAATTTAGATATTCAGCTTTGATATTTAATAATTTTGTTAATGATAGTCAAAGTTCAGCAAGTTTTTCTAATTATGTAATAGCATCTCTGACTGCAACTGGAAATAATAATTTAAATGTTCCTTTTATCTTTGAATACTTTTTAGCTAGTGGACATAGATTTAGCCAAAATGGAGGAATACGTTTCAATAATAATCATCCAAAAGATAAGAATATATCTTTTTATTCAGATCTTAGAATTCCTCAAACTTTAGCTCCTTTTGCATATAAAGGACATGAAGTAAAAGAAAGCAACTCGAAAAAATACTATCTTATTCCTATTTATTGGAATACTACTATTGAAGGACCAGCATTTTTACAAATTGAAACACCACACCCATCTGCTCAAAGAGCAGCTGGAACTTTCAATATTGGTGCTGGTGACATAGATGGATTTACAGGTTCAATTTCTGGTTTGCCTTTACCATTAAAAGGATTACTTCAACCTATTCAATTTGATTTAGGTGGAGACATAACTGAGTTTTTGCAATCTTGGACTGTGAGATGTTCAACTCAAAATTCAAACAAATCCCGAATCAGAAAAAATGCAACTGTTGTGCTTGTAAATATGGACCAGAGTCCTGTAGCTAAAAAAATAATTGATATGATTGAAAACAATTTAATAATAATCAATCTTTCTGCAGGTTATGGAAGTGAATTACATACATATTTCCAAGGATTTATCACTAATACTACATACACTAGAACTGGATCTCAATCAACATTGACACTTAGTTGTGAAGATATAGCTAGTTATACTTTAGATAATATTTATTTTGAGCAAAATATGTTGATTGCTGGAATGAGACACGATCTTGCAATAGATGCAATGATGACTTGTGCTGGATTTTGGGATTATTATCAAAGAAATAACTCAAATATTAGTGGTCTAGGATTAAGACTTAATTCAAACTCAGTAAATAATCAAGAGCTTATCAAAATTAACATCACCGATAAAGTCGGAGAAAAAATTAATACATTACTTGAAAGATTGAATGATCCAGCTGGTTTACCTACATTTAGATGGGCTGAAGAATATGGATTTGTTTTGGAATCTAGAAACAACAATCCTGATACTGATTTTAAATTTACAGGATTTGATTTAGATGGATTTACCTTGACAGTTGACAGTAACACACCTGGAAATAGTGCAAATCTAAGTTATGTTCCTGATTGGCATGGACTTCTTACTAATCAATTTACAACTACAACTGATATGAAAACTTTATCAGCTGGAGTCAAAACATTTGGTAGTGCTATTACTGGATTCTTAGCAGCTGAAGCATATGAACCATTTGATACATATGTTGATGGCATAATTTCTTCAGTTCCAAATATCCTAAATGGTAGGACGCACTATATTGGTTTTAGAAAATATTTAGTAGCATCTTTGCAAAAATTCGCTATCCCTGATTATGAAGTTTTGCAATGGTTACATACAAACTATATAAAATTAGCTAAACAACCTATTAGCACTATTAACTTTGAATGTTATGTCACTAGACCTTTAAGTTTTCACGGAAGATTTAAGATACAAATCTTAAACAATAACAACTCAGATTACACTGATTGGTATATTTATGACAGTCTTACTTATAATTACGACAAAGGTGAAAACATTATTACAGCAGATATTTCTGGTGCAAACATTCCAATCTTAATGAAGGATCTTGAGTAATGCCAAAATTTATTTCTCTTCAATCTGTTGTTACTGAAAAACTTCGTGATCAAAAACTTAACATGGAAGCTGGAGTATCATTTCGTTCTCCAGTAAGTAATCAACTTCAAATTGGAAGATTGAAGAATACAAATTTAGATGAAGAAACTGGCATTTTAAGATGGGGATATTCTAACTGGGGTGTTGAAAAAGTTACATCAGAATATAAACCAAGAGAAGTTAAATAATGGGAAATACTCCAATATATGGCTTTGGTTACATAGAACCAAACCAAGATCTTTCAGAAAATATTGATTTAGATGAGCTTAGATTTAAAGCTATCGACAATCAAATCTATAATCTTTATCAAATTTTTAAAAATGGTATCTTAGAAGAAGACTCCAAAACACCATCTTGGAGAATAAAAACTTTTGCTAATGAATATAAAACAACCAAAATACAAATAACTTCTGGTAAGGGACACGTTTCTTATAAATATGCTACAACAACATCTAGCAAAGATGTAACTCTTCCAACAATACCAGCAAATGTTTCCTCAACTAGATTGTATGTTTATGCCTATGAGAATTCAAACACTTCTGTAACTGGAGATGTAGACTTTGTAGCATCATTGACACAAATAAATGACTCTGTAAACTACATCTTTTTAGGACAGATTGATGTTGATGTAATAAATGGACTTATCACAGTAAATGATAGTCAAAGACAAGATATTAGTTTATTTGCTTCTTTATCATCCTTGCTTACTAATCATAAACACGTTGGAGGAAGTAATAATCCTTCTCCAATAGATTTGTCAAAAGAAGTACAAAATTCACTTTCTTCTGACAACATTGATTACATAGATGCTGCTAAAATTACAACTGGAGTATTGGATAGTTCCAGACTCCCAGAAATATCTCACAACACATTACAAGATAAAGGTAATCTTACTCATACTGAACTTGAAACACTTTTGATAGACTTTGTTTCAGAAGACACAACATATACTCTTTCTGATTTATCAATAGCTAACAGATTACAGATGTTGATTGCTTTGAAAAAATCAGGTGGAGCAGGAATGACATATATTGATTCTAGTCAAATCAATACATTAGTTTATGTTCCTGGTATATTTCCAAATAATTACTCAAACTCCTCAACTGGAAATACTGCTAATTTTGCACAAAAAACTTCTGTCCCTTCAGCATACACTTTAGCTGATATAAGGGACACATCACCAAGAAATTCAGGATCAGGAATTAGTGGAAGTGTAATCAGCTCTACATTTGTTGGAGATAAAAGTTTTGTTGTTTTAAATG
>Ga0214919_10010976_pt1 | contig 11366 bp, 10 predicted proteins | sample LL1503_MetaG_FD_177994 | JGI IMG/M metagenome (GOLD analysis project Ga0214919, IMG submission 177994) | Freshwater microbial communities from Lake Lanier, Atlanta, Georgia, United States - LL-1503 | ecosystem: Environmental > Aquatic > Freshwater > Lake | place: USA: Georgia | collected...
ATAATGAAGATTAAATTAAATCACGATATTTATTTAGTTGCATCATCTTTTTTGGTGGTTATCTTAACGTTTCTTTTCTTCAAGCCGGTATTCGCTACGATATCTTCAACGTCCACAGTTATAACAGTTAACGTTAATTCAGTATTATCTATTAACTCGTCTGGATCTGTGACTATCAATGTCACACCTCTACCTAGCGGTGTGCAATCAGCAAATAGTGACAACGTAAGTGTTAGTACTTCAAACACAAATGGATACACTCTTCAGCTAAGTAATGCATCTAGTTCTACGACATCGCTAAGTGACGGTAGTTCGCATTATATTCTTGCGACACCATCCGTTTATACTTCTCCGGGTATATTAAATGCAAATTATTGGGGCTTTTGCTCTACTACTTTAGCGGGATTCGTGTGTCCTAGTGGACCTTTAACTAACCAGACAATTAGTAGTAGCTATAATTTTGCTAAAGTTCCAGTACTGGGTAGTCCAGTTTCTTTGAAAGTTACAAATACAACCTCAGCTAATGATGCAACCACAGTCTGGTATGCAGCCAGTTTAGATACTTCTCAGCCATCCGGAAACTATACCGGAGTAGTTATGTACACGGCAACTCCAAACTAGTAAAAAAACATCAAAAATGGTATAATATATCCATGAAGAAGATACTTTTAAAGACATTTTTATTAACAACCCTAGTATTTCCGATGTTGCTATCTTTAGCTATTTTTAGCATAGGTTATGCCAAAGCAGATACGGCAATTAACGTTAGTGTTTGTCAGATAATGAACACTCCTACAATCTCCGTGGATAACACCGGCACAAGCCTCAATATTAGTGGAAATTCAGGAGAGCAAACTCTAGTTACTGAACATCTATTTAGAGACAGTAATGAAGTAGCTAATTTCAACACCGATATGCAAGGAAACTATTCTATTTCCACAGATTTATTGATTGGATCTCATGACTATATGATTAAGTCTATAGATGGTTGCAATACCACTAAAACTTCAGAAACATTAACAGTTTCACATAGTGGCGGGCTAGGTGGTATTATTGAAGTAATAAGGAATACGTTCTTTTCACAAATAAACACAATAAACTCACCAATTAATGAAACATCTAAAGTACTTACAAATATGTCAGGCACTACTAGCTAGTTGTCTATTATTGATATTTATAGTTCCGATAGGCATTAACGCTGACTCTAATTATAGTGACGGCTCATACGGATCATGTGCGTATGGAGCGGCATGTTCTTCGACGCTAAGTATTACATCAGGTGGGGCAGTTTCTTTAAACGTAGTCTTCTCGAACCTCAGTAGCGCATGTAAAATTAATAGTGACAGCGTAACAGTAGCTACGAATAATTCTAGTGGGTATAAGCTCTATCTCATGGGACTTAATTCATCTGGATATTTAACTGGTTCCACCAACATTTCATCAACTACATATACGAGAACTACTTCTACGGGGCTACCTTACAACACTTGGGGTTATAGGATAGACGACACTTCTAGCTTAGGAACCAATTTTGGAGCAGGACCAACTACAACTTCAACGAATCCAAATGCAGTTAATTTTGCTAAAGTTCCTTATCCATGGACAAATACAGCTCCAGTATCAAATATGGACTTAATTGAATCGCCAAGTACGGCACAGGCTGGAGGTAAGAGCACTGTGGTCTGGTATGGAATTTGTGCGAATACAACCATTCCTTCAGGAGCTTATACAGATACTGTTATATATACAGCAATTACTAATCCGTAAGTTGTATTATTTTATATAAATGCATATAATCTAAGCATAAATAAAAATAAAGCAGCATCATTTTTGGATAAGGAAATGACAAGGAAAGAATTCCTTGGCTTTATGGGTATGGCATTTCTAGGTTTGATTGGCGTAGGATCAGTGCTAACTCTCTTGAATAAGGGAAATTCTAGTTCAGGATCTGATCTATCTTTTGGAGCAGGATCGTACGGCGGAGTAATTAAACAATAGGTGATTGTAGTAAAATTATCCTTCTATCAATTAGGGGCAAAATTTAAGGTATAATATTTCCTATATGGATAAAAAAAGAAATTCGATGAGCGGTAAACCTAATAAAAATGCAGCCATGAAAAATCTAGGCTTTATTTCACTTATAATAATATTCGGACTAATTCTACTTGCTGCAACAAAGCAAAATACTAAACTTCAAACAATTCCAATAACTACAGCAATTAGAAGTGCTAACAATGGAGACTACTCAACTCTTAAGGTGACTGGCAACGAAGTGCTAATCACTAAAAAGGGAGATAGTACGCCAACTCTTAAAACTTACGTAGAACCTAATGCGACACTTAAAGTAGAAGGACTAGATTACACTAAGGTTCAAGTAAACGCAGTTGCTGCATCCAACGGCTCATCTACATGGGTAAGTATTCTTATTACAATAGGCCCTGTAGTTGTAATAGGTTTAATTCTTTATGTAATGATGAAGAGTGCTCAAGGGCAAGGTAACCAAGCTCTAAGCTTTGGAAAGAGCCGAGCAAGATTATACGGAAATGAAAAAGATAAAGTTAGCTTTAAAGATGTCGCTGGCAGCAATGAAGCCAAGCAGGATCTAGAAGAAGTTGTTGAATTCTTAAAATTCCCAAAAAAGTTTTCTTCTCTAGGAGCAAAAGTTCCTAAAGGCGTATTGCTTGTGGGTCCTCCAGGAACAGGTAAAACTATGCTATCTAGAGCTGTAGCAGGAGAAGCTAATGTTCCTTTCTTCTCTATTTCTGGTTCTGAATTCGTAGAAATGTTCGTAGGAGTTGGTGCTTCAAGAGTTAGAGATTTATTCGCTAAAGCTAAGAAGAATTCACCTTGTATTATTTTTATAGATGAAATTGATGCAGTAGGTAGAAGAAGAGGAAGTGGTATGGGCGGTGGACACGACGAAAGAGAACAAACACTTAACCAGATACTTGTTGAAATGGATGGTTTCGAACAGGGACAAAATGTTATTGTGCTTGCTGCTACTAACAGAGCTGACGTTCTAGACCCAGCTTTACTTCGACCGGGAAGATTCGACAGAAGAGTTAATATCGATTTACCAGATAGAAAAGATAGATTCGCAATTCTAAAAGTACATTTCGCTAAAAAACCTACCTCTAAGAATATAGACCTAGATGCATTAGCAGCTAAAAGTGCAGGATCTTCTGGTGCTGATTTAGCCAATATCGCTAACGAAGCTGCAATTATCGCTGCAAAAGCAAACCGAAACGAAATTAATAACGATGACGTTACTTCAGCATTTGAAAAAGTAGCAATTGGACCTGAGCGAAAGAGTAAAGTAATGACTCAGAAAGACAAGGAAGTTACAGCTTATCATGAGGCTGGACACGCTCTTGTTGGTCACGTACTTCCAGACAGTGACCCAGTTCACAAAGTTACAATTATTCCACGTGGTGGAACAGGAGGAGTTACATGGTTTATCCCGCCTGAAGATAGAGTGTATGCATCATTGGTCCAATTTAAAGACATACTAGCTAGAGGCATGGGCGGACGTATAGCAGAGGAGATAATACTAGGAAGAGATAAGATTACTACTGGAGCTGGATCTGACCTTCAGAACGCTGCAGAGCTTGCTAGAGACATGATAGTGAATCAAGGAATGGGTGATAAACTTAGAAACCAGGTCTTTAAGACTGATGACGGCATGATGATAGACAGATTAGTTCACGAAAGAGACTATTCTGATGAAACAGCAAAAATCATTGACGATGAGGTGGAAGAATTAATTAAACAAGCTTCAATTAGAGCTGAAGTAATAATTAAAGCCAACCTTAAATATCTCGAAGCTCTTAAAGAAAAATTGTTAGAAAAAGAAACCATAGACGCTAAAGATGTAGATGAAATCTTGAAGGGTTCTAAAATGCCCGAAAAAGCTAAATTATATTAAAAAAAGTATCTGTTAAATTAACCACTACTCTTTTATAATATTAGTAATTGTTTTATGGAAAATAATAAAAATGAACAAGTAAAACCAAAAAGAGTAAGCATCGTAAACGCTGCTTTTTTACTGATGGGTGCTACTTTCATAGGACAAATTTTAGGTTTTCTTCGAACTAAATTAGTAAATGCTAACTTTCCAATAACAGGACCGCATGGTACAGATGCCTATTTCGCAGCATTTAACGTTCCAGATTTCTTCTTCTTTACTTTATCTGCAGGTGTGATTGGTGTTTCAGTCATGCCAATATTGGCTGATCGAATAACAAGTGTCGGAATAGGGTATATGTGGAAGCTAGTAAGCTCCCTATTAAATTTTCTGTCACTGATTATGTTGTTCGTGGCTATAGTTATTATAATATTCGCCGATCAACTAATTAGATACGTTGTTGCTCCTAATCTATCCCCTACGGAAGTCCATACGGCAGCTACAATAATGCGTCTGCTGGCATTCAACCCGTTACTATTTACTGTTTCTGGACTGCTTACTGCAGCTCAACAAACTATGGGCAGATTTTTCTTTTATGCTATTACACCAATCGTTTATAACGCATCAATAATTGTCAGTATATTTATATTTAGATTCAATATTGGACTTGTCGGACTGGGTATAGGTGCATTAGTAGGCGCAATACTTCAGCTATTAATCGTTTGTCTGGGGCTTCTTAAAAGCGATTTTTCTTGGACTCCTAAAATTATGTATAGAGCCAAAGACTTTAGGGCGGTACTTCGAAATCTTCCACCAAGGTCTCTAGATCAAGGAATGGATCAAGTTGAAGGTATAGTAGAAACAAATATAGCTTCAGGAATCAGTAGTGGAGCAATATCCTACTACAACAACGCATATATTCTTAGCACTGCTCCAATTTTACTACTTGGTACTGCCATATCTACCGCAGCATTCCCTAGATTAAATAGAAAATTATCTGAAGGAAAACCAGAAGAATTTAGATCAGATTTTAGGAAAATTCTAACAGTATTAATTTGGATTAGTGCACCCGTAATTGTGATCTGCTATTTTGCTAGAGGCTATCTTGCTAGATTAATTTTCTCTAGAGGCAATGAACAGATATCTTTAATATTTGGTTTCCTATGTTTTGCAATATTTTTTAGAATAGTTTATTCCATGATTTCAAGATGGTTCTATTCACACAAAGATACTAAAACCCCTTTATTTGTTTCTATATTTACAATTGGCCTAAATATAATCTTGGCCTTTAATCTATCTAGGCCGGGGGCATATGGTCTAGCAGGTCTTGCCATAGCTCAGTCTATAGTCGCTGCTTCAGAAGTAATAATATTAACTAGTATTATGGCCATGAGAGACCGAGAGATTTTCGATGTAAAATTCTTTAAGGGTATGTTGAAAATAATTTCAGTTACAGGATTTAATATTGTTGCTGGCTTTATTATGATATCCGCTTTTCCGCTACTTACTAAAGATAAAGGTTTCTTCCAGCTAGGATTAAAATTCAGTTTAATTACATTTGTTGTCTTCGCAGTTCATTTATTAATATCTAGAGCTTTACAACTTGAAGAGGCTGCTCCAGTTTTCCAAAGGATAAAGAAATTAGTCATTAGACCCATAAGAATTGAAGAGCTCTAGTCCACCCCTGTTAAATCTGGTATAATATAAAAAGATGGAAATAAGCAAAGTAAGAAATTTTTGTATCATTGCCCACATCGATCATGGCAAGAGTACTCTTGCAGATAGATTGATGGAGTTAACTGGCACTGTAGACAAGAGATTGATGAAGAATCAGCTGCTAGATAAAATGGACCTTGAGAGAGAAAAAGGTATCACTATTAAGCTTGCACCTGTGAGAATGAATTACAAAGGTTTTGAACTAAATCTAATAGATACTCCAGGTCATGTAGACTTCTCGTATGAAGTGTCTAGAAGCCTTGAGGCTTGTGAAGGAGCTATTCTGGTTGTAGATGCTAGTCAGGGAATTCAAGCCCAAACACTGGCTAATGTGTATCTTGCACTTGCTGCAGATTTAAATATTATTCCAGTTCTAAATAAAATAGATTTACCAGCTGCTAATGTTGAAAAAGTATCTGAAGAAATAATAAGTTTACTTGGATGTAAGAAAGAAGAAATTTTAGCTATATCGGCTAAGACTGGTATCGGCGTAGCAGAACTACTTGATGAAATTGTTGAAAAAGTTCCGGCTCCTAAAAAAGCTGAAGCAAATAATACGACCGCTTTAATATTTGATTCCTATTACGATGAATACAGAGGAGTAGTCCTATACGTAAGATTATTTGGTGGAGATATTAAAACTAATGATCAAATTCTTATGATGGCCACAAAAGTAAACGGAATAGCATTAGAAGTCGGTATGTTAAAACCAGACATGAAAAAATTGGAAAAGTTAAATGATGGTGAAATTGGATATATAGTTACTAACCTTAAAACTACAAGAGATGCAAAAGTAGGAGATACTGTAACTCTTTCTTCTAATCCAAGCACCGAAGCTTTGCCTGGATACAAGGATGTAAAACCATTCGTATATGCAGGATTTTTTCCTCAAAGTAACGAACAATATAATGACCTAAAAGAAGCTGTAGAAAAACTAACTCTAAGTGATTCAGCTCTACAATATGAGCTTGAAAATTCACCCGTCCTTGGATTTGGAGTTAGAATCGGATTCTTAGGCCTACTTCATCTTGAAATAGTTAGAGAAAGATTAGAGCGTGAATACAATCTAGAGCTTGTAGTTACTAATCCTTCTACAGATTACATAGTAAAACTAACCAGTGGAGAAATTACCGACGTCAAAAGTGCAGCCGAACTACCAGAAGCATCTTTAATAACTGAAATCTCTGAACCTTGGATTAAAGGAGAGATTGTGGTTCCTAGTGAATATATCGGAGCAGTACTGCAGTTAATTACTTCCAAGAGGGGATTGCAGAAAAATATTAGCTATATCGATGCCCAGGCACTTATTGAATTCAATGCACCTTTGTCTAATTTACTTACAGATTTTTATGATCAACTAAAAAGTGTAACTAGCGGTTTTGGTTCATTTAACTATGAATTAGACGGATATAGGGTTGAAGATTTAGTTAGACTAGATTTCTATGTAGCCCACGAAATTGTTGATGCGCTATCTATAGTAGTACATCGATCGGAAGCGCCTAGTTTAGGTAGAGAAACTGTTAAAAAATTGAAAGATATTATTCCTAGACAGAACTTCCAGGTCGCCGTACAAGCAGCTATCGGAGGTAAGTTCATAGCCAGAGAAGATATCAGTGCCTATAGAAAAGATGTTACTAGCGGACTATATGGTGGTGACGTATCCAGAAAAAAGAAAGTTTTAGCTAAACAAAAGAAAGGTAAAGCAAGACTAAAAAGATTCGGCAAGGTAGATATTCCAGCCGAAGCTTTCACGGTGATGCTCCAAAAATAAGATGTTAAATCCACTAGATTATTCACCAAGCGATACAGTAAAAAATCTAGTAAGAAATGCACGCATCCTTTTTATAGTAGGACCAAGTGGAACGGGTAAGAATACGGTAATTGAAAAGTTATCCAAAGATTCACGTTTTCACGAGATTATTACAGCAACGACTCGGTCTCCAAGACTCAATCACGGTGTTATGGAAAAAGACGGTGAAATCTATCATTTTGTTTCAGTAAAAGAATTCGAAGAAATGGTTAAAAAAGGAGAACTTGTAGAGTATGCTTTTGTGCATAATCAGAACTACTATGGAACTCCAGTAAAAGAATTCGAAATAAGTAATAGAGAAAATAAGATAGCTATTGCTGACGTTGAAGTTAATGGTGTAAATTCCTTCTTAAAAATTAATCCAGATACAAAAACAATATTCCTGCTACCTCCAGATTTGGAAACGCTACTTGCTAGAGTATTTAAAAGGGATCAAGCTGTAGAGAATAAGAAAAATCTTATAGATCGGCTTAAAACCTCAATAGATGAATACAATATTGCCCTATCAACGCATAACTATATTTTTGTAGTTAATGATGATTTAAACAGAGCTTTAGATGAAATTAATCAAATATTAGACGGAAACATTCCTCCTCAAGAAGACAAGATAAAGTTAATTAACGAACTTAAAGATCAAATCGAAGAGTATCTAAAAGTCATCTAGCACTCTTGACGCTAGAGTGCTAATAAATATATAATTTATTAATATGACAGAACGTCAAAAGAAAATACTAGCAGCAATAATAGAGCAATATGCCGAAGTAGCTTATCCTGTTGGAAGTAGCTTACTTGCAAAGGTTTTCAATGTCTCTAGCGCAACTATTCGCTCAGAAATGGTTGAGTTAGAAAAGCTTGGTTTTATTAATCAGCCACATACCAGTGCTGGACGTGTACCTACAGATAAAGGTTATAGATACTACGTAAATAGCATCTCAGCTAACTTAAATGAAATTCCAGGAAATCGTGCTTCACAGGCTCTAGTTTCCAGAATGCAACACGCTGGATCTACGGATCGTATGATAAGAAATGCAGTAGATACTCTAGTTGAACTTACGCACAATTTAGCTATAGCTACAACTCCTAATAGTCAGCTATATATGAGTGGACTTGGCTACCTTTTTAATCAACCAGAATTCTTAGATATTATTCAAGTTCAAGAAGTAGCTAAGCTGCTAGACAACCTCGAGCCGTGGCTAAGAGAAGCAGCTCCAAATGAAGCGCTAAGCGTATATATCGGAAAAGAAAATCCAATTGGAAGATCTGCTGGATGTACCTTAGTTATTTCTAAGTACAGAAGTCCCCACAATGACAATAGTTATATAGGAATATTAGGTCCAACAAGACAAAGTTATAGAGATGTAATGAATCTGGTTTCATTAGCCGGACAAGAATTAGAGGAGGGTTTATTTAATTAATATGAGTAATTCAAAGCCAAAAAAACCAATAGTAAACGCAGAAGATCTGCAAAATCAAATCAAGGAACTCACGGATAATTTACTGCGTGAGCGAGCTGACGCTATGAATGTCAGAAGAAGAGCCGAAGAAGATCGAATTAAGTTGTCTGGATATTTCAAAGCCAGCACAATAAAAGAGCTCCTTCCTTTTCTGGATAATCTGGACCGCGCATTAGCTCACGCACCAAAGCTAGAAGATAAATCTTACCAGGAATGGATTAAAGGAATTGAAGGGGTGCATAAACAACTCTTCCAGATCCTAGATCAAATAGGAGTAGAAAAGATAAAAACTTTAGGTGAAGAATTCAACCCTGAACTACATGAAGCCGTATCCATGGATGACAGTAAACCGGGCAGTAAAGAAGTCGTAACCGAAGAGTTGGCAAGCGGATATAGGCTAGGCGATGAAGTGATTCGTCACGCTATGGTTAGAGTAGCAACGCAGTAAATCTTACTACATTAGCACTCTTGACTATTGAGTGCCAAAATATATATTATATAAGCACACTAATCATAGTGAATTTTTTGAAAATAACTATTTAACTAATAACGAAAGGATCAATTATATATGGGTAAAATAATTGGAATCGATCTTGGTACTACCAACTCAGCAATGGCTGTAATGCAATCTGGAAAACCAGAAATCATCGCTAACTCAGAAGGAAATAGAACAACTCCTTCAGTGGTTGCCAGCAATAAAAATAACGAACGACTTGTAGGACAGGTTGCTCGACGTCAGCAAGTAACAAACTCAAAGAACACAATTTACGAAGTAAAAAGACTAATTGGACGAAACTTTAACGATAAAGAAGTGCAAAGAGATCTTAAGCTAATGGGTTACGAAATAGTAAAAAACGGTAACTCTGTAAAAGTAAAAATGGGAGATAAGGAACATAGTCCTGAAGAAGTATCAGCTATGATTCTATCTAAGCTTAAAGCGGATGCTGAAAGTTTCTTAGGTGAAAGTGTTTCTGAAGCTGTAATTACAGTTCCAGCCTACTTTGACGACTCTCAAAGACAAGCTACAAAAGATGCAGGTAAAATCGCAGGCCTTGAAGTTAAGAGAATTATTAACGAACCTACTGCTGCAGCTCTTGCATATGGATTAGATAAAGATACTAAGAAAGATGAAAAGATTGCAGTATACGACCTTGGTGGTGGTACTTTTGACGTATCTATTTTGGAACTAGGTGATGGAGTTTTTGAAGTTAAGTCTACAAATGGTGATACTCACCTTGGTGGAGCAGACTTCGACCGAGTAATAGTAAACTACTTTGCAGATGAATTTAAGAAAGAAAGTGGTATAGATATTTCTGAAGATAAAGCAGCTATGCAAAGACTTCGAGATGAAGCAGAAAAAGCTAAAATTGAATTATCTACTGCTCAAGAAATAAATATTAACCTACCTTTCCTTACCGCTGACGCAGAAGGACCTAAACACTTCGAACACAAACTAACTAGAGCTAAACTTGAAAGCCTGGTAGCTGATCTAATTGAAAAGACTGAAGAACCATGTGTTAAAGCACTTAAAGACGCTAAGTTAAAAGCTAGCGACATAAATGCAGTAGTACTAGTTGGTGGAATGACTCGAATGCCAGCAGTTCAAGAAATGGTTAAGAAAATCTTTGGTAAAGAACCTATGAAGGGTGTTAACCCAGATGAAGTTGTAGCCATTGGTGCTGCTATTCAAGGTGGAGTTCTTCAAGGAGATGTTAAAGATGTCCTCCTTCTAGATGTAACACCGCTAAGTCTTGGTATTGAAACCATGGGTGGAGTAATGACTAAATTAATCGAGAGAAACACCACTATCCCTACATCTAAGAGTGAAGTATTCTCAACAGCGGCAGATAATCAGCCTCAAGTTGAAATTCATGTAGGACAAGGTGAGAGAGAAATGATTGATGGAAACAAATCTTTAGGTAGATTCGTTCTAGACGGTATTGCTTCAGCACCAAGAGGTGTTCCTCAAATCGAAGTTACTTTCAATATAGATGCTAACGGTATTCTAAACGTTACAGCTAAAGATAAGGGAACTGGTAAAGAGCAAAGTATTACAATCTCTGGATCTGGAAATCTAAGTAAAGACGATGTTGAAAAGATGGCTAAAGAAGCTGAGACTCACGCAGATGAAGATAAGAAACGAAAAGAATTTGTTGAAGCTAAGAACATGCTGGATTCAAGCGTTTACAATGCAGAGAAGATGCTTAAAGACAACAAAGATAAATTAAGCGATGAAGACCAAAAAACTTTAGAAAAAGCCATAGAAGAGGCTAAAAAGAGCGTAGCTGACGATAAGATCACTAAGGATGATTTAGATACCGCACTTAAAGATCTTAACGATAGAATCATGCCTATTGGTTCTAAGATGTATGAATCTGCTAAAACAGAAGAAGACAATAAAACAGAAGAAGACAATAAAACAGAAGAAAAAAGCGACACTGTTGAAGGTGAAGTTGTAGACGATAAAAAAGAAGATAAATAA
>Ga0214919_10010977_pt1 | contig 11365 bp, 7 predicted proteins | sample LL1503_MetaG_FD_177994 | JGI IMG/M metagenome (GOLD analysis project Ga0214919, IMG submission 177994) | Freshwater microbial communities from Lake Lanier, Atlanta, Georgia, United States - LL-1503 | ecosystem: Environmental > Aquatic > Freshwater > Lake | place: USA: Georgia | collected 2015-03-15
AATTGTTCGAGCCGCAAATGATCACTCGCAGCGCGCACGGCAATCCAATCTTGGCGGCCACCATGGGGTTCACCGAAACAAAGAAACTCACCGTGCTCACTTGGCTCACTCTTGATCGCCTCGCCCGTGGCACGGTGGGCGTGGAGCAACTGCGTGGACCAGTTGGAATTGTGCAAGTTGGAACTCGCGTGGCCGACCGCGGAATGACTTATTTATTGTTCTTTTTAGCCATGATCAGCGTGAATTTAGCCGTGCTCAATTTTCTACCCCTGCCCATTGTTGACGGCGGATTGTTTCTCTTCCTAATTTACGAAGGCTGCTTTCGTCGTCCACCAAGCGTGCGATTTCAGAACGCCGCCACGTTGATTGGCTTGGCATTTCTAGGCAGTTTATTTGTGATCACTTTTTACAATGATGTTGTTCGATTGTTCACTGGCAGTTGATTCTCAATGGAGCAAAAAATAAATGGTCACACTTATCACCGGCGCTGGTTCAGGAATTGGTCGCGCATGCGCCGTCATGTTGTCGCAGCGCAAGCACCAAATTGTCTTGGTGGGTCGCACTGAAAATAAACTTGCCGACGCCGCCGATGAAATTCGCGCCACTGGCTCAGGCGATGTCATGATTGCGCGCGCGGATGTATCCGATCCAGACCAAGCCAAAGCTGTCGTCGATCAAACCATCGAGCGCTTTGGCCGCATTGATAATCTTTTAAATATCGCAGGCATCGCGCCAAGCGCGCCCATTGACAAGACCACAAAAGATTTATTCACCGAGGTCTTTTCCACCAACATATTTGGCGCCGGATATCTCATCGCCGCGTGTTGGCCGCATTTTCGCGCCCAAAAAGGCGGCTGCATTGTGAATGTTGGAACACTGGGATCGTCCGATCCATTCCCGGGATTTTTTGTGTACGCCGCCAGCAAATCCGCGCTTGATTCGCTCACCCGCAGCGCCTCTCGCGAAGGCCGCGCCTTGGGCGTGCGCGCTTTCAGCGTGAATTTAGGCTGCGTTGAAACTCCATTGCTGCGCTCCAACTTCAATGAAAAAATGGTTCCGCCGCATAAAACTATCTCGGCTGAAAGCGTGGCCGCCACAATTACTGAATGCGTTGAAGGCAAACGCGCCGACGACCAAGGCAAAATAATTTTAATGCCAAGCCCGTAAGCCACGCACCTGCGCTCATATCTCAAACTGCAACCAGTTCACTGTTCAACCCGCCAACACATTCAAGCGGGCAAGCAAAAAATCACCGCCGACGTCCCGCGTCGCGGTCCATGTCGCGCTTCATTTCCTTGTCTCGAATCGCGGCGCGCTTGTCGGCCTTCTTGCGACCAACCGCCACGCCGACCAACAATTTGGCCACGCCATTTTTAAAATACACTTTCAAAGGAACCAAAGAAGATCCCTTGGCCTGCATTGCAAATGCCAACTTTTTAATCTCGCTCTTGTGGGCTAGTAACCGGCGTGTCCGCACCGGCAAATGTTGCCGATCCTTGCCCGCCGGCGGATATTCCGCCACATGAACCCCATGTAATTCCAACTGAGGTGGCGCAGCCCGAGCCATAACCCACCCCTCGGCAAGACTTATCTGACCTTTGCGAATGCTCTTGACCTCGGACCCACGAAGCACCATGCCGCATTCCAAAGTTTCGCCAATCACAAAATCGTGGCGCGCCTTGCGGTTCTCAATCTCTGGCTCGTGTGTGTCTTTTGTCAATTTTTGCCTTCAATTTGCATTGTTCTTGACCATCACCGTGGCAAGAAAATGCGCCTATCCATCTTCAAAATCTGGATTGAATCAAATCACAGACTACTTGCAGTTGCCGGCAGCCAAAGTGGCTAGAACAATCATTACCCGATTTTTACAATAAATTCAAAATATGCGGAATTTCTCTTGCCCAAAGCCGTAGTAGGTGGCATTAATAGACGAAGTTTCGGGGGTTTATTTATGGCTCTATTCGTTTGTATTTCATGTCCTCAACCAGACCCCGCCAAAGAAAGTTCATCAAGATGATTCACAACCGAGTATCTATCCTCAGCGCAACTGTCCTGCTTCTTGCCAGCGCCGTATTTGCAGCCGGCACAAACAAGCAAGGAATTAAGGCGAATGTGCCGGGAACAAAGTTGGGTGCGGTTGGCACAACCAACTCATCCACAACTGCCACAAATCCGCAAGACACCGAAACCATCCAAGCCCGATTCGCGCGCCTCTTTCCAGGCGGCGGCTTGCTTGACATTCAAGGCTCGCTTCGCCGCGTGTATGGAACCACATTCTCAACTGGCGCTTCTCCTAGCGACAGCGCCGACAAGTTCATGCGTCAATGGTCCATGTTGTGGAAAGTTCCATACTCCCAACTAGAAAAAGTTGGTCCATTTGAAGATGGCGCGCACACGTTGCCGTTGGTAGCCGATGACGATGGAGAGAACACAAAGTTCACCGCCGCATATTTCCGCCAACAAGCAAGCGGCATTCCAGTGTTCCGCGCTTACGGTTGGGGTCTTGTTCGCAATGAAGATAATTTTCCAATGGTTCTCGCCGGCGCAACGTTGCGCAACATCGGCGACATTGAAACCAGAATTGCTGGTCAAGACTTGGATTCCTCTTCCATCAATATTGGCTTGGCGGCCAACCAAGTGCTTGGACAATTCACGGAAGCGCCAGATATTTCCTCGCCGCGCTACGTGATTTGGGCGGGCATTGATGAAGACGTGCGCACCTCGCAACTTGCGGTTGAATTTAAAATCACCAGCGGCGAAGGCACTGAGAATTATCAGAAGGTTTTGTTTGTCACGGACGCCGCCACAGGTGACGTACTTTATCGTGAAAGCCTGATCTATCACGGTAGCGTGAATATTAAGGTGAATGAATACGTCACCTCTGATTTTAAAGCCGACACCTGCGGTGTGGAAACCACTCGCGGCATGCCTTACGCCAAGGTTGTCATTGGAACAACAACTCTTTACACAGACGTAAACGGCTCTCTTGTGTATCCCTACACAGGAACTGGTACGGTCACCATTGCCCCAACCATGGCTGGAAAGTATTTCACAGTATCAGTAGGTTCTGGAACGCTCAACACAGTCGCTGCTCAAACTGTGGCGGATGGTGCCACGGCGACCTTCCTGTTTAACCCTGCCGCAGCAAATGCGGCAATTACAACCGCCCAAACAAACACATATGAAATGGCGAACAAAACTCGCGACATGTGCTTGCTTGCGAATCCAAACTACCCAACCGTGAAAACGCAAACTGGTTTCATAGTTCGTCCCAACTTGTCTGGAACATGCAACGCCTATTACGACGGCAACATTAACTTCTATCTGACAGGTGGCGGTTGCGCCAACACTGGCTATGGCGACGTGGTTTGCCATGAATATGGACATCACCTTGTTAGCTGCGCGGGCAGTGGTCAAAACCAATATGGCGAAGGCATGGGTGACGTCGTGGGTGTAATGATTACCGACTCGCCAATTCTTGGCTACGGATTTCAGACCTGTTCAACCGGCATTCGCACGGCAAGCAACACCTGCACATATTCATCTACAGGTTGCTCAAGCTGCGGCAGCGAAATCCATGCTTGCGGTCAATTAATTTCAGGCTGCGTTTGGAACTTACGTAATTCATTTGTTGCAAGTTATCCAAGCGACTACCGCACCCGATTGGCTAGTCTGTGCATCAATTCCATGCCTCTGCATGCGGGTTCCGCCACTATCGAGAACGACATCACCGTTGATTACCTCACATTGAACGACAATGACGGAAACTTGGGCAATGGCACTCCTGATTATTACGCCATCGCCAATGCGTTTAATGCCCACGGATTAACGGCGCCTGTTCTGAATTTGTTGGACATCTCCCTGCCAAACGGCGCTCCAACCAATGTCAGTCCAGCCGGTGGAACAGTTGTGAATGTAAACATTTCCCCGCTCAGCGGAACAATGGTGGCTGATAGTGGAAAGTTGTTCTATAAGGACACTGCATCATCCACATATAGCAGTGTGGCTTTGGCCTCAACGGGAACCAACACGTTTACTGCCACGTTTCCAACATTAACGTGCAACTCCAACATTCAGTATTACTTCCAAGCCACGGCAACAGGTGGAACATTAGTGACCAACCCTCAAGGTGGCACGTCTGCTCCATTTACCGCCAAGGCCGCCTTGTCCTCTGCCGTGTTGATTTCGGACAACTTTGATGTTGGAGTATCTACCTTTACATCGGGCGCGCCTGGCGACACCGCGACAACTGGAGCATGGATTCAAAGCCTGGGTTACGGCGCAACATGCTACGGAAGCACCACTGGCTACAGCGGAACCAAGGCGTGGATTACTGCGGCCAACGGTTGCGTGGATGTTGACGGCGGCAAGGTTTCATTGCTCAGCCCAATCGTTGACGCTTCTGGTGGCGACACGGTTGAAATTTCATTCGCGTACTACCTGAGCTACGGAACCGCAAGCCCAACCGATGATCCATTAGAGGTGTTCGTGAGCAATGACGGCGGTGCAAGTTGGGTGTTGATGGCCTCGTACAACATCGCCACAAACTCCTCCACTACAACTTCCACATGGAGCACATTGAAGACATTGAATGTGCGCGATTACGTGTCCGCAACAAGCCAAATGCGATTTAAGTGGGTGGCTTCGGACAACGGCACCGACAATGTCATGGAGGCTGGCGTGGATAGCGTGACCGTATCTACCGTGACGTGCTTGGGAGCAGTTCAAGGCGATCTGAATGGTGATCGCTTGGTCAACAGCGAGGATCTTGGGATTTTACTGGGCAACTTTGGTGATTGCACCACATCACCATGCCTTGGTGATTTCAACTTTGACGGAGTAGTCAACAGCCAAGACACTGGAACTATGCTTTTGTATTACAACTAATTATCAAGCGGATTTTGCTTGGAAATATTGACAGTGACAACGGGCGGATCATTTAGATCCGCCCGTTTTTTATATTCCAAACCATATAAATCAACGCATTTCATGCTAAATCTCAGCAGTATTTGCTATATTTGCTTGATAATTGTTTGACCAATTACATATATGTGTCATAACTACGTATGAAGCAATAATCACACCCAGTTTGATCCACCACACAACTGTAGAAAGTTTGAAATACCAATGACCAACCTGCCCGCTCAATCTCGTCTCTCTCTCGTCGGTTGCGTGGCTCTCTTTGTCGCAAGCGCGGTGTTCGCAGGCACAGGAACAAGTTCGGGATTGAAATCCAATTCCACAGGCGCAAAAGTCGGGGCAGTTGCCGCGGCCAACACATCCACCACCAAGGTGGTGGATCAGAACCCAGAGACCCTGCGCGCCAAATTTGGTCGGCTCTTTCCAGGCGGCGGCTTGCTCGACAGCAATGGCTCACTTCGCCGTGTATGGGGCACAACGTTCTCGCATGGAAATTCTCCCAGCGACAGCGCCGACAAATTCATGCGTGAGTGGTCCATGTTGTGGAAGGTCCCCTACACGCAAATAGAAAAAGTGGGTCCATTTGAAGATGGCGCGCACACCATGCCTTTGGTCACCGCGGACGATGGAGAATCAAGCGTGTTCACGGTCGCGTACTGGCGTCAACATGCCAGCGGCATTCCAGTGTTTCGTTCATATGTCTGGGGATTGGTTCGCAATGAGGATCAATTTCCAATGGTGCTCGCCGGTGGCACGTTGCGCAATATTGGCGACATTGAAACCCAACTTGAAGGGCAAGATCTTGACGCCTCTTCAATCAATCTTGGATTGATTGGAAGTCAAGCGCTCAATCAATTTCGTTCGCCACCAGAAATGACCTCGCCGCGCTACGTGATTTGGTCCGGTCTTGATGCGGATGTTCAAACCGCGCAACTTGCTGTTGAGTTCACGGCAACGGGCGGCGGTGCGTTTGATCCTGCGAATCACCAGAAGATTTTATTCGTGGTGGATTCCACCAATGGAAATATTCTCTATCAAGAAAGTCAAATACTTCACGGCACGGTCACGGGCCAGGTGAATGAATATGTCACCACTGATTACCGCGCCGACGCATGCAGCGCCGAGGTGATTCGCGGCATGCCGTACGCCAAGGTTTTAATTGGAACCACCACCGTATATGCCGATACAAATGGCGCGTTCACTTACCCCTACACCGGAACAGGATCTGTGGTTGTGGCGCCAAGTTTGGTTGGAAAGTATTTCAAGGTGATTGATCAAAGCATCGCGCTGGGAACGGTTGCCAGCCAAACTTTAGCCGATGGCGCAAAGGGAACCTTCCTGTTCAACGCCGTGCCATCCACCGCAACCACTGCGCAAACCAACGCCTACGAAATCGCCAACCGAACCCGCGAAATGATTCTGGCAGCGAATGCGAGTTACCCCACCATTTCCTCTCAATTAGCTTTCAGCATCTACACCAATATCGCCGACGTGTGCAACGCCTATTACGACGGCGTAAGTCTTAATTTTTTCAGCGCCGGCGGTGGCTGCAACAACACCGCGTTTGGCGATGTGGTGGCTCATGAATACGGACACCACCAAGTGAACTGCGCTGGAAGCGGTCAAGGCCAATATGGTGAAGGCCAAGCCGATGTGATTGGCATCATGATCACTGACATCTCCACGCTAGGAGTGGGATTCTCCAATTGCTCAAACGGTATTCGCGAAGCGAATAATAATTGTCAATTTGTAAGTGGAACTGGTTTATCAACATGCGGAAGTGAAATCCATGCGGCCGGCCAGTTGATCTCTGGTTGTGTGTGGAACTTGCGCAATAGCTTTAAAGCCACCTACCCAAGCGACTATCGATCGCGTCTGGCCAAGTTGTGCGTGAATGCCACACTGCTTCATGTGGGTTCAAGCACGATTGAAAATGATATCGCCGTGGATTACCTCACCATGAACGACACCAACGGCACCATTGGCGACGGCACGCCGGACTACACCGCCATCGCCAATGCTTTCAACGCGCATGGACTGACCGCTCCTCCACTGGCGCTTCTAAGCGTTCAATTTCCAGATGGATTGCCAACCTATTCAGTTCCAACAGGAACAACTCCCGTAAAGATTTCCGTATCCGCGCTTGGAACAACGCCAAGCAACACGGCAACCATGTACGTCAAGGCTCAGGGCGCATCTGTGTTCTCCGCCATTCCAATGACCGCGCTTGGCGGCAATGCGTATAGCGGCAACCTGCCCACCGCTGAATGCGGAACGTCTCTTTCGTGGTACGTGGAAGTTCCAACTTCGGGAGGTTTATTGGTGCGCATGCCTGCGGAAGCTCCTGCAAGCCCTTATCAAACTGCGGTTGCGGAAAGTTTAAATGTTGTGCTTCAAGACAATGTTGAAACAAATAAGGGTTGGGTATTGGGTATCACAAGCGACACCGCCACGTTGGGCAAATGGGTGCGAGGCGATCCACTTGGAACGCAATTCCAGCCTGAAAATGATCACACGGAGAATGGTGTGAATTGTTTCTTCACCGGCCAAGGCACGATTGGTGGCGCCGTTGGTGAGGCCGATGTTGATAATGGACGCACCACTCTTATGACACCTGTTTACGATCTCACTGGATTTGAACAGGCGACTCTCTCCTTCTGGTATTGGTATTCAAACAACGGAAGTGGCAATCCAGACGAGGACGCCTTTTTGGTGCAGGTCAGCAGCACGGGCGGAGCGCCATGGATTCAGATGGAGGCCATCAATACAAATCTAAATGCGTGGGCTCTGAAACAATACAAATTGAGTGATTACATACCGCTCAGTGCCGATGTGCGCGTTCGATTTATCGCGCTGGATGAGGGCGCGGGCGGAAGTTTGGTGGAGGCCGCGGTGGATGATGTTTTCATCGGCACGGTCATTTGCCAGACTGTCTTGGTGGGTGATCTCAACAAGGACGGATTTGTGAACAGCGCTGATCTTGGAATTCAACTGGGCAACTTTGGTATCTGCACAGGCACGCCATGCTTGGGTGATTTGAATTCCGATGGCGTGGTGGACAGCGCCGATACAGGCGCGCTGCTCACAAATTTCAACTAAGACGCTGAGATACGTTGCACGCTTGAGATATTGAATTATTGATGGATAAGTTGCGGCAAATGCCCCGCAATAGTTGGTAGAAACAGATGAATTCACGCGGGCGATGTCATGATTGGCGTCGCCCGCTTTATTTTTAAATGCCGTTCTCTCAAGGTGTTTTTTCGCTAAACTCTTTGTCCCGCGAAATCGGGAATTGGCCCTGGTGGCGAAATTGGCAGACGCGCCAGCTTGAGGTGCTGGTGGGAGCAATCCCTTGGAGGTTCGAGTCCTCTCCTGGGCATTTGGTTGGAGATTAGGTTTGGTATTGGGTTGGAGATACGGAGCGCGATATGAGCGACACGGCGACTGGAATTATTTCTTTGGCCCAAGCTCGCGAGCAATCGCTGCGCATCAACGAAACTTTTTTTTCTATCCAAGGCGAAAGCACATTCGCTGGTCTGCCGTGTTTTTTTATTCGCTTGACTGGCTGTCCGCTTCGTTGCGCTTGGTGCGACACCAGTTACGCGTTTCGAGAGGGTGCGCCGCGCGAAGTGACGTCGTTGATCGCCCAGGCTGTGGCTTCGCGCTGCACATTGGTTGAAGTCACCGGAGGCGAACCGTTGGCGCAAGCGGCGTGCATTGATTTAGTGCGCGGATTGTGCGACGCGGGATTGACAACGCTCATTGAAACTTCTGGCGCGCTTGATATTTCGCCGCTCGACGCGCGCTGCATTCGCATCATGGACTTGAAGTGCCCTGCCAGTGGCGAGTGCCACCGCAACTTGTGGAGCAACATTGAACACTTGCGGCCGCATGATGAAATTAAATTTGTCATCGCCGATCGCGGCGATTATGAGTGGGCCAAGGACATGTTGAGCAAGCACGCACTGGGCGCGAAAGTGAATTGCGTATTGATGAGCGCGGCGTGGGCGCAGCCAAAAAACGCTGATATTGCGGGGTGCGCGGGGCTTGATCCAAAGTCCCTCGCCGAGTGGATTTTGGCGGATGCCCTGCCCGTACGGATGCAAACGCAATTACATAAATTGATTTGGCACTCAACCAAGCGCGGGGTTTGAAACCGACTTGATGCGCGCTTTCAATTCACCTGTGAAGGTGAAATTGTTCAAGGCGCATCCGCCGCCTTGTTTTAGTAAAGCCAACCTTCAATGGTGGCTGTGGCTGGTGGAACCCACTGCAGCGGATCAGTCAGAAGAATCATGGCGTCAAGCAGATCGCCCTCCTCATCGTCTATGGCTTCTTGCCCCACTCGATCAGGAATTCGCAAATGCTCTTGATCAAGCGTGCGCACCAACCGCTCACGCAATTGACGCGGCGGAATGCCCGCGCCTTTGTAGCCGTGATCAGGCATGCCAGAAAATTTAAGAATGCTCGCGGGGCAACCTTCACACACGGTGACTTGGTTTTTGGGGTGACCGCTATGCACGGGCTCAATGCGAATGCCGGCCTCGGCGAGTGGCTTGAGCACTTCGGCGATCAAGGTCCACGTCTGCTTGAAGATGCGCAAGTTCATGGGCGCCATGGGCGTGCGAAAAATTTGGTCGCACACACGCTTAGGTTCTTGGCGCGACACTTTGCGAATCGCGGTGCGCCACAGACGCGGATCTTTAAATGATTCCATCCATGTGACCATGCCGCTCCATGTGGGCTCCACATCAAATTGGCGCAGTGATTCCAGAGCAAGCCCAAATGGCGCGTCGATGCGGAAAAAGTGCGGCTGGCCATCTTTGGCGCATTCAAGAATGTGGCGCATCAAACTATTGCGATCCATGCGGCCTTTGGAGCGAATGGGTTCGTGGCGCTTGAGCAAGTCGCGTTCAACCACGCGAATTTTGGCTGCGCCGCCAGAGGAAGCGCCGGAGAAATCTATGCCGTGCAAAATCATGGGTTCACCGATTTCAATTTCTACCGCACTGGGATTGTGATTTTCCACATGGGCAGCAACCACCTATGTTTTTCGCGGGTGTTGCGGCGGTGCTTGCGCCCGACATGGCGAACACGCTATGACAACGCGTGAACTTTCGATTTTTACCAGAAGGATCTTTCACAGGCTTGTCGGCATCGGCCATGGGTCGCAACAACTCTATTACTTCCGTGTCCGTGTCATTTTTGTATTCGTACATTGGCATAATCGAACATCCTATGGGCGTTGGCGCTTTGGTTTGGTGATTCGTTTGATAAATGGTTTTGCAACTGGTCGCATGGCTGGCTTGGTTGCGACTGGCGACGCGGGCTTTACGAATGGTTTGGTCACGACTTGCGACGCGGGCTTCACGAATGGCTTGGCGAATGGTTTGGCGAATGGTTTGGCGAATGGCCGCGCAAATTTTTTGCCCGCGGGACTTGAAAATGTTTTTGCAAAGGGCTGCGCAGTTGTTTTCGCAGCGGCACGAGCAACCGGCGCCGGGGAAGTTTCTTCTTCGCCACGTTCGTCGGGTCGTGTACGCGCAGTTGTTGGTTTGTAAGCAGCTTTGCGCAGGCTTGAAAATTCGGCCTGAGACAATTCCCGCCAAGCTCCAACGGTGACGCCGCGAAGTTGCAGCGGTCCAATCGCGATCTGGCGCAATCGCTTCAATGGGTACCCAATACGCAACATTGTGAGCCGAATTTCCGTATTTTTACCGTCGCGGATTTCCATAAGCAACGTGGTTCGCGACATCTCTCGGCTCAACACCGTCACGCGCGAACGCTTCTCTGGATCCGTGTTCAAGTTTCGCTTGGAGGGAAAGAGCGCGGATTCAATTGTGCCCACCGCCGCGTCATCAAGTCGGCCACCCACGACCAACTCAAATGTCTTGGACACTTCGTAGCGCGGATGCGTCAAGCGATTGGCGAACTCTCCGTCGTTGGTCATCAACACCAAACCGCTGGCGTCAATCTCCAAACGTCCCACCGGAAATAATCGTGTCTGCAATGGATGCTGCACCAAATCAATCACGCGACGTCGACCGTCGGGGTCAACATTGGTGCAGACAATTCCCTTGGGCTTGTACAACATGATGTACACATGCGGATCCGCGCCACGGATCACGCGGCCATCCACTTCAATCTTGTCCTTGTCCGCGTTCACCCAAGCGGGCAACGCGTCAATAATGATGCCGTTCACGCGCACGCGCGCTTGCGCCACCAATTCTTCGCACTCGCGACGACTGGCCACGCCAGCTTGCGCCAGAACTTTTTGTATGCGCTCACCACGACGGTCGTCGGTGAATGGATGCGCGCTGCTTGATCGTCGCTTCATGGGGCGCCCATAGTAGACGCTTGTTTGCCCGTACACTTTGCGAATGAATGATTTTCGCAACGCCCTGCCCGAATCCGTGACTTTACGATTGACTCGATTTGGGCGTTT
>Ga0214919_10010978_pt1 | contig 11364 bp, 6 predicted proteins | sample LL1503_MetaG_FD_177994 | JGI IMG/M metagenome (GOLD analysis project Ga0214919, IMG submission 177994) | Freshwater microbial communities from Lake Lanier, Atlanta, Georgia, United States - LL-1503 | ecosystem: Environmental > Aquatic > Freshwater > Lake | place: USA: Georgia | collected 2015-03-15
TACACTTGATGTTAATAATGCTGATGACGTTAATGCTGCTGATGTTGTTTCTACTACTGTTGATGTTGGAGTTGATGTTGTAGAGGTTGATGTAGTAGAGGTTTCGGTTGGCGTTGAGGTTGAGGTTTCTGTAGGGGCTGATGTAGTTGAGGTTTCAGTTGGAGTTGATGTTGAGACTGCTGTTGATTTTGGTTTAACCGTATATACATGATTAATCATATCACCTCCGAATGGCAAACAGGTTGAATTTGGTGATATTCCAAATTTATCATATTTAAAAGTAACATTATGATAATTAGTATTATATGTACCAAAAAATAATTTCCAATTAGCTTGATAACCGATTGTATCAAATCCATATTGTATAGCTATAGATAAAGCCCATTCATTATATCTTTGTAAATCATTATATGTTAAATTTCCTACTTGATTAGGTTGCATTACTAGATTTGTAGGAACTGTTATACTGATTATTGTTGAAAAGTCAGGACTAAATATGAATTGAGGTGTTTCCATTCTTAAATCTAAGAATGCTATTGTAATAGCTTTAGTCGCATCATCAATCCAACATTGTTTATTAACTAATTCATATTGAAATGATGTTGTTGAAGTGTTGGTAGGAGTTGATGTAGTAGTGGTTGAAGTGTTGGTAGGAGTTGTAGTAGTGGTTGAAGTGTTGGTAGGAGTTGATGTAGTAGTGGTTGACATTGCTGTTGATTTTGGTTCAAGTCTATATACATGACTAACCTTATAATCTCCAAATGGCAAACAAGTTGAATTAGTGGATCTTCCATTTTTATCATATCTAAAAAACCCGAATTTATTATATTTACCAAAAAATAATTTCCAATTATCTTGATAACCAATTGTATCAATATCATTCTCTATAGCTGTAACTATAGATAAAGCCCATACATTATATCTTTGCAAATCAGTATATGTTAAATTTCCAACTTGATTAGGTTGCATTACTAGATTTGCAGGAACTGTTATATTTAACACAGATGATCCGGTATATATAGTTTGAGGAGTTCCTATTCTTAAATCTAAATATTGAGTTGCAATATTTAGATTATCAACCCAACATTGTTTATCAACTAATTCATATTGAAGTGGTGTTGATGTAGATGTAGATGTTGCTGTTGATGTAGATGTTGCTGTTGATGTAGATGTTGCTGTTGATGTTGACGTGGATGAGAGTGAGGCTGCTATTATTTTTGGTTCAACTGTATATACATGATTAATCATATTACCTCCGAATGGCAAACATATTGAATTAGCTGGTATTCCATATTTATCATATTTATAATTATTATAATAACTATTATATTTACCAAAAAATAGTTTCCAATTATATTGATAACCGATTGTATCAAATCCATTCTCTATAGCTATAGATAAAGCCCAAACATTATATCTTTGCAAATCAGTATATGTTAAATTTCCAACTTGATTAGGTTGCATTACTAGATTTGCAGGAACTGTTATATTGATTGTTGATAACATATTAGCTCTATATATAGTTTGAGGAGTTCCTATTCTTAAATCTACAGGAAACTCTGAAATAGCTTTATTTATACCATCACTCCAACATTGTTTATCAACTAATTCATATTGAAGCGATGTTGTATTTGATTGAAAGAAATCTTCTTTTAAATTATATATATTATTAACCATATATATTACCATATAAAATAAATATAATATATTAAATTAATAATTAGTACAACTTAAATTATTTATTTTATTAATATGAATATAATTACTAATAAAATCTTTCAAACTATCAATATGTGAAATTAATATAACATTTTCATAATGTTGATTCAAAAATAATATAATTTTATCAAACTGTTCTATATGTTGTTTATCTAAAACAGATACTCCTTCGTCAATAATTAATAATTTATTTTTCGGTAATAATGATAATGATGATAATGATATTTTAAAACCAATATTAATAATAAACATTTCCATACCTCCTAGAATATTAATAATATTATTATTATCATCTAATATATTCACAATTATATTATTACCATCCAAACTAATTTTAACAGTTTTTTTTATAAATCCATTAATAATTTTATTTAACATAGTATCTATGTTTTCTAATTGTAATGATATAATTTTACTTGGAATACCATTAATATGACATGCTTTTTTCAAACAGCTATATATATTATAATCTCTCATAACCTTCTTCAAATCATTCTTCAAGTTATTCCATTCTGAAAACTTTGTTTCATTTATACCTAAACTATATGTTCTTTCATGAATTATATGATTTATATTATTAATTTTATCTTCTAAAATATTTAACTTATTATCATATTTTTTAATTAATTCTATATTCTCATTATTTGTTAAATATTTAATATTTTTCAATAAATATTCTCTATATTCCTTAATAGTATCTAACCAATTATATTCTACAACAAATTTATTATTGTTAAAATCAATAATATTCTTACAAATTTTTTTTTTATAATTATTATATTTATTAATTAATATTTCTTGTTGTTTTTTAATAATAATTAATTTATCATAATCATCTTTATTATTAATATTAATATTATCTATTGATTTAATTAATTCAATCTTCTGTTTATTATAATCATCTAATAAAGGCTTTCTTTTCATACACATATTACAATGTTCATTTATTTCATTCAAATCAATTAAATCATTAATAACTTTTAGTTTATATTCTAATAGTTCTTTTCTATTAAGTTGTTCTTTGTAAATATAATAATTATTAATAATAGATTCTTCATTTAATAAAAATGAATTATTTTCATTTATTTTATTAAAATCAATATCTATATTATTAATATCATTATTAATATCAATACATATAATTGATTCATACAAGTGATTTATATTATTAATGCTATGCTTATTATACTCAGTTCCAATATACATTGTATAATTATTAATAATAAAATTACAAATATCTAAATTTTGTTTTAATCTATCAATATCTTCAATCATTAATTTTTCATCATAATCTACATCAAAATTATTATTTAATAACAATATTAATTTGCTTTTTTTCTTATTTAATATATTCTTTATTTCATTATATTTATTGATTTTTGTATTATATTTTCTAATTATTTGTTTATCATTATCAATATTATCTAATATAGTATCAATATCTGTATTTAATATTTTACTTTCAAAATCATCTTTCAATGCTTTGGATGTTTTCTCTATATTTTTATAAGTATCAAACATATTCTCAAATTTATCCAAATTAAACATATTATATAAAAAGTTTTTACGATCTGTGGATGACATATCATAAAAAGTTTGTTCTTTATTCTGTAAAAATAAAGAAGTTAAGCAAAAATCATTATATGACCCTATGACTTTTGATATTTCTTCTAATGTTTCAAATCTGTCTTTCCGTGTTATATCTATAATATTATTATCATTTGTTTTAGTGAAACTATAAATTTCAAAAGTAATTGCTTTACCGGTTTTACTTTTACTTTTACCTTTTAGAACACCTTTTTTATGAATGCAATAAATATCTGAACCTAATTTAAATCTTATTTTAGTTTCAAACCAAGAACAGTTATTATTAACTATATATGATGGAATAGTTCGATGCTTATTATAAACATTTCTACTAAAATTATCATATAGACTAAATAATATAATATCTATAAAAGATGATTTACCATAAGAATTTGGAGCAAATAGTCCAACTATATCATTCATTGGTAATTTAGTAAAATCTATTTTATTATTTGGACCATATACAAACATATTACTAAATTCTAAATCTAAAAATTCCCATTGACATAATTGTCTTTCAAATGTAATATTTAATCCTGATAAATCTTTCATAAATATTTGTAATGCTTCATCGTATTCTTCTTTATTTAAAATTTCTATATATGTTTGAAGCATATCATTATAATTAAAATCTTTATTAATATTTTCAATAGTATTTGAATTATTTTTTTGAACTATTTCTTGAAATAAAATATGAGGGAATCTTTTTCTAATAGTCTTTTTAATTTTTTCGCATGTATCTTTATGAGTTTCAATAATGTTTAATCTAATTTTAGCATGAGATGGGAAATCATGAATATTATAATCAATTTGTTTATCATTGTATAAAACATTTCCACCGACAATATCAATTCTCATATATCTATATGGATTATCAATAATTTGATAATGACTCGTTTTATCAATTAAATTCCAAACTAAAACACCATGATACTCATCAATTTCTGCAAAGTTTTGAGAGATTAATGATGATGCATATGCCATTGTATTATTAAAATTTTGATTATTCATATACTGAAATTTATGGATATCTCCTAATAGAACAAAATCATAACCAATAAAATCATCGATTTGTTTATCACCATGAAGAACTACACCTACTGCTGTACTACAAGCTCCAACTGGACCATGATATAATCCAATTAATATATTATCAGAATGATGATAAATATCAGCTGCTTTAATAAACTGATTATCTAATAAAGATGATGCACCAAAAATAATATTACCATATTTGTATACGCCACTATGTTGTAAATAATACAAATTATCTATACTTCTTTCATTAAGAATAGCACCAATTGAATCTTTGATAGTTTTATTGCTTTCAACCATATCATGATTTCCTGCAATTAATATAACTGGCATAATATCAGCTAGCATTTTTAAAAATTTATAACATTTAATAACACAATCGGGTGTTAAATTATCTTTGGCATGTAATAAATCGCCAGTAATAACAATTAATGATGTTGATTTATCATTATTAATACTATTAAGATATTTATAAAGATTACTAAATACAATTTCATATTCAGCATGCTTATCATAACGTCTAATGTGAATATCTGAAATATGATATATTGTATGAATATAACTATTTTGTTTTAATATTATCATTAATTAAATAATCATTTATTATTTAATTATTAATAATTCAGTTTTTAATTAGTTTTTTACTAGGTTTCCTTGGTTTCCTTGGTTTCCTGTAGTTATTGGTTTTCCTGTAGTTACTGTTTTTCCTGATTTTCCTCTTTTTCTAAGATATAATACTACTGCAATAATTATTAAAATTAGTAAAATTCCACTAGCTATACCAATTATCATTTTAGTTTTATCGTCCAGTGATGCAGTTTGAATAACAGGTGGAATAGGTGCGATAATTTGTTCTAATGATGCTCCTAAAACTCTACTTACACTATTTGAATCAGTTACTTCAATAAAATCATTATATTTAATTTTAACAATTAAAAAATTAGAACTTTCAAACTCTTCTTTATTTATAAAATCTTCTGCAGAAATAGGATATTTTTTAACAGTTAATGTTATTGTATTAGTAGAAATTGAATAAGAATTATCAATAATATATTTATTTTCAGGATCAATTAATTTTTTAATATTATAAATGACTGTATCATTATTATCTACAACTGCATTATTCAATCTAATTATTACATTATTGTCAGCTTTTACTATATTTATAGGAGCATTTGAACCAGTAGTACTAGTAGAGCGTGCTGTAGTTGTAGTACTTGTAGAGCTAGGTGTAGTTGGTGTAGTTGTAGTACTGCTAGGAGTAGTTGGTGTAATTGTAGTACTGCTAGGAGTAGTTGGTGTAGTTGTAGTAGTAGTAGGTGTAGTAGTAGGTGTAGTAGTAGGTGTAGTAGTAGGTGTAGTTGGTGTAGTTGTAGTAGTAGTAGTTGTAGTAGTTGTAGTTGTTCTACCTGAAACATTTTTTATATAACAATTATATTGAAAATCAAAATTTGCTTGAGTTAATGGAGTTCCAGATACAGCTCCACCTGTTGGTATTGATAGAGGATTAGTTGGATCATGTATTATACAAGTACCATCATCAGCATATGAATAACCTGTACATAATTCATCATTTTGGCACATATTTGCACACATATTATATGATAAAGGACCTTTTGTAAATGGAACTTCTTTATTATTACTTGTACGACATTGACCAGCTGTGAATTTATTAAATCCTGTAGGAATAGGACGTGGTTTTATATATGTCATCCAAGATGCATCATTATAAGCACCAATAGTAGGCTTGTAAAAATCAGCTGATGGTGGATACGCCAAAGATTTGCCAGTTTGTGGTATATTTGAAAATAAACCATTATATATCTCACATTTTCTTTCAGACATTTTATATGAATAGCCTGAACATGCAGGATCATTATTACATGTATCAAAACATGCTTTTCTTGATGTAGTAATTGTATTTGTTCTAGTAGGCTGTGCGGTGGTTTGAGAACCAAATGATCCATAACCAGTATATGTACTATATTTTTCAGTACTTCCTAATAATGTGAATTCAGAATCTATTGATGGAATGAAATCATCAGGTAAACTAGGAGGTGGTTCCCAACCAGATTTAATAAATGTATTAAAACCATTTTCTGGTTTGTCAGCTATTATTTTTGTATTACGACTTAGGTTATTAATTATTGTAGCTTGTGCTGGATTAAATACAGAACATAATCCCAATACACCATATCTAAATCCATTACAACCAGGATCGTTATCACATGAGTTTTTACAATGTTCAAAACTAATATATGAATTAGAATATATTGGATAAATTCTAACATCAGTATTTAGTTTAACATCATAATTTTCTAATGATGGTGTATTTTTATTATTTTTAATATAACATAAAGAAGTAGTAGAAGCATCTCCTTTATTTACAATATACTCATCATCAGAAGGTGATACTGAATCTTTAGATCCACCAATTGTTGGATTAAATATTTTGCAAGTAGAACCATTCCATGAAAAACCTGAGCAATTTATATCAGTTTGACATAATATAGAACATGTATTTTTATTAGAATTTAAATAAGTTCTGGATTGTGGTGTTTTACCATTGAAGTCTTGACAATTACCATAATTAAGAGAATATCCTGTAATATCACTTTGTTCAAAATGTTCTTTTTTATACATATAATAAACTTTAGATTTTATAATATATTTTTTGATTAAATCAAAAAATAAAATTTGAAGATTAAATCAAAAAATAAAATTTGAAGATTAAATCAAAAAATAAAATTTGAAGATTAAATCAAAAAATAAAATTTGAAGATTAAATCAAAAAATAAAATTTGAAGATTAAATTATATAATGTATTTATTTAATATTATTTAATGGAATATGAAAACATAAATGTTAAAACAATATATGAAAATATTGCAAATAATTTCTCTGATAAACGAGGAACAAATTGGGATTGGATTGATAGTTTTATTAATACTATAAATTATAATTCATCAATATTAGACATTGGTTGTGGTAATGGTCGTAATATGAAATATCCAAATTATAATTTTTATGGTATTGATAATTGTTCTAAATTTGTAGAAATGGCAAAAGAGGTATCAAAAAATGTATATTTATCAGACATGACAAATTTACCATTTGAAGATAATTATTTTGATGCTATTATTAGTATTGCTAGTTTTCATCATTTATCAACAACTGAAAGACGTATTGAATGTTTAAAAGAAATGCATCGTGTATTAAAACCAGGTGGTAAAATATTATTATCTATTTGGTCTATTAATCAATCTCATAATAAAAAATTAAATAATCAATTTACTTTTGGTGATAATATAGTTCCTTTTAAGAATAATAAAGGAGACATTATTGGAAATAGATACTATTATATATTTCAATTAAATGAAATATATAATCTTTTAACAAAAGATTTTAAAATAGATAGTCATGAATGGATTCATGGAAATGAAGTTTTTATCTTAATTAAATAATACTTTTAATTATATTTAATGATAAATCAAAAAATAACTATAATTAGAAACAATTATAGTAAAATAATAGCAAATGAAAATATAAAGAAAGGAGAAATTATATTAGTTGAAAAACCAATATATCAAGAAAATGATGTTATTAAATTATTATATGAAATACTAAAAAACAAAGAAGATATTAATATAATTTATTTATATCCACGATGTTATTTAGAATTATCTAATAATAAATATTTATCAAATTTAATTAAATTAATTAATAATTATGATAATTATAAAATAAAGAAATTCTTATTATTAATAAACATTAATACATTGTATTTCTATTATTCTAAAATTTTATTTAATGCATTTCAAATGAATAATTATTCAACCATACTACCTATTGGTGCTATGATGAATCATTCATGTAAACCAAATATAATATTTTATGAAAAAAATAATATGATGATTTTTGAAGCATTAACTAATATAAATAAAAATGAAGAATTATTTTATTCATATTTAAGAAATTTTAAATATACTAACAATAAAGAAAAACAGTTGTATTTATTGAATCATTATAATTTTATTTGTAGTTGTTCTTTATGTTTATATTAATAATTTTTTTTCATCATTCAAATTAAACCATTGATAAATTTTTATATTATTTGAATAATGTAAATATTTTGTTATTTTACATATATTTTTATTTGTATGTTCAATAATATTTTCTAATTCTTTTAATTTTTCATGATTAATATTATTTTTAAAAATGTTAATTGCATTTTCATATGCTAATAATATTAATTTACTAATATACATTCTATAATTTTGAAATTTATTAATTTTTTTTATTTTCTGTACAAATGTATTTTTTGTAAGATTACTATTTATAAAGTTAATTCTTACTAGCTTATATTTATCTTCACCTGAAACATTATTGGAAGATAATATATTGAGAAAAAATTTCATCTTGTATCTTATAAATTCAATTACGTTATTATATATACCTTTTACTTTGTCCGTATCATCTTTATTTATAGATGGACTATCTAATTTTAATTCAGGTATTTTAACTTCGGACATATTATATAGTTGATAGTCCTTTATTTTACCTGAATTCCAATTAAACACTGTATGGCATTTGATACATTTAACAGTATCGCAACCATCTCCTTTACTTAAATATTCAAAACAATGTGGGCATTTTTTAACAATACCCACAAGATTATATAACGACTTGCATTTATAAGATGCATTAGTTTCATCACCCCCATCACCCCCCTTAACACTATAAATATCCTCCCAAACTTCCTCACTATATATATTTTTTACATCCTCGTTATTTACATCCTCGTTATTTACATCATCACTATTTACATTTATATTTTTTAACTGTTTTAATTCAGTTTTCAAATTAAATAACTCTTGGTTTATTTGTTTTCGTTGTTTTAATAAATCTTTGTATTTATTTTTTATTATGATTTCTTTTTTATTTCTATCAGCATCATCATTTGTTTTATTTAATAATATAAATTGCGTTTCTATTAATATTTTTTCCTTATTTTTTTCATATTTATTAAAAATCCATTTTATAGAAAATATATCAAATAGTCTATTTACATCTATATTTATATTACAATTCATACATTTAGGAAGGGATGATGATAAAAAAAAATTATTACAACATTTTTTACACGATTTATACATACAGCTGCAACAAATAAATATATTACATTTACTCGTTATACAACAACAACACTCGCATATGTGCATTACCCTTAATTATGTAGCATTCTTACTCTTTATAATATTTTTTTTAATAATTTATTTTTAGTCGAATAATTAACTAAATAAATTATTAAAAAAAATATTATTTCTAATTAACATATAAACAACATTCTTCAAAAATAACATCTTGTCTACACATAGGACATGTTGTATTATTATTATACCATTGCTTCAAACATGAACTACATGTAATATGATTTGAACAACATCCCAATGAAATCATATTATTATTATTTTCATAACAAATAATACATTCTTTATCACTATGTTCTTTTTTAATATTAATATTAACAGTCATAAAAACAGGTTCATTTAATAATAGTTTTAAATTATTATCAAAATATGTTTCAAACCATTTAACAACATTCATAATGTTTATTTCTTTTACTTTATTATATAAACAACTAAAATTATATGTATGAAGTTTTTCATTAAGATTGAAAACATATGGAACTAGAGAATGAAAAATAGATATATTAGGATTTGTATAAATACAAACAAATTCAAACATATTAATAATATTTATAGTATCATAATAATTATGAAGAAATAACTCAAATGTAAAAGCATTACTATAATGAATACTTTTTTTAAAAATATTAAATACATATGATGAATCTAAATTTTCAATTTTCAATAATTTATCAATAATCATATATGAATTTTTAACATTAGCATAATTAGTTGATTTCATAATATCAATAATAATATTATCAATATTATTCTTAATAAAATTATCATAATTATTAATAATCCAATCAACTATATTTTCATTAACATAATAATAATTAATTGACATATTATATAAAATATAATTAATGGTTGATTTATCATAATGACCATAATTATTAATCATATAATCTAAACATTCAATATTATTAAAAAACAATTTTGATTTATATTTTTTAATAAAATTATTATCAATTAATAATAAAATCTTTTTTAATTTATTAATATCATCACTTGTATTATTAATAATTAAATTACAAATATCTTTATCATCCATACAACTGATAAAAAATTTACATTGCTCATTAATAGATATATCGTCTGGATTATTTAAATATTTTTCAATCCATTTATTTATAATTAATGAAATCAATGCAACTCTATCATTAATATTCATTTTTTGTAATATAGAATAACTTTCCTCAAAATTTGGTTTATCCAATATCTCGAAATACATTTTATTCAAATATTTTTCCTGAGATAACCGAATTGTGTATGAATCATAAATAGTGTCCATTAAATATATAATATATATTAATTCAATAAAAAAATCAACTTTTATTAAACACACTATCTTTGACAGTTTATTTAATAAAAGTTAGATGAAGGAATATAAATAATTTAATTTTATTTATACTTCACTGCAAATATCAGCAGCATTTTCTAAATATATATCTTCATCATCAGGATCATAATATATGTTAAAATCTGATTTAACAATATAATAAAAGGTTCCATATACTAGAATAAATACAGAAATAAATATAGAACACATAATACAATATTCAATATGATGTATATGATTACTATTTTTAATATCATATATAGCACTAATTAAAAATAAAATTTCAAATATAATTTCAGTTGTAAAATTATATTTATTAATTAATATAGAATTAATTTTATAAAATGAATAAATAATTAATGCCATATTTGTTATATTTTCGTTTGAAAAAGTATGCAAGTTATTTGTTTTAATAATATAAATTGGAAACCAAATTAAATATAAAACACATAAAAAATAGGTTATATATTTATAGAATATATTTATAAAACA